>Ga0247611_10008167_pt1 | contig 12969 bp, 4 predicted proteins | sample 177DNAGHGhighgp2_FD_192422 | JGI IMG/M metagenome (GOLD analysis project Ga0247611, IMG submission 192422) | Sheep rumen microbial communities from Palmerston North, Manawatu-Wanganui, New Zealand - 1770 DNA GHGhigh gp2 | ecosystem: Host-associated > Mammals > Digestive system > Stomach > Rumen ... | reverse complement strand
GCAGTTACGGATATGTGCAAAACCGGATACAACGGCACCGCCGCCGATACGGTCTTCGTCATCCGAGGCATTGGCGACACCATCCTCTATAAACAATCCGTCCAGCACAGCACGATGCGTCTCTGCATCCTGCAAAGCAGACATAAATGCTAATTGTCCGCCGTCATCCTTGACTTCTTCAAGTTCTGTAAAGAGGTCGTCGGTAAATGTGACAACATGGTAGCAGTTACCTTCAGCTCCGGTGTTAGAGGTAATCTTTCCGGAGAGTACACTTCTATAAGTAAGCGGGTCGCGGTCATCAACAATATGTGCGCCCGAAGTACCCTGGTCCACAGTATTACCGGCAGCATCCTCGTAGTGGAAATATCCGGGAGCGTAACCACCTTTTACATAGATGCCGTGCGGCACAATAAACGAGTAGTTCAAGGGGTTATCATTTAAGCTAGCCTCATTATGCTTGGTAGAACGTGTCGGTGTGTACCAATCGGCATAATGTTCGCTGGTAGTGCAATTGGTATTATCGCCTTGCAACCATACTTCCACCGTCCACCCCTTATCGGGTTGCCCTGCGACAGGCACAGGTTTGACCACAGCGCTGCTGTTCATGAGTCGGTATTTATACCGTCCGGCAGCATCCAAGATAAGCTGGAACTTTTGCGCGCAAGCGGCATTAAACGGTGAACTTGCGGAAGCATCACCACCCGGTGACACATAAGCGGCATAGAAGATTGCTTTGCCCGGGTGCGTAATCGTATCGGGCTTAATGCCGTACGCACCGTTATACTCATAAGCACCCATATCAATCTGGCAGTCCTGCACACGTTTGGCGAACGCCACATCGTTATCCGGCAGTTGAGCCGCCTCAACACTTTTGTAGATGAATGAGTTTCGGATTTCCGAATCGCTCATGCCTTTATGTTGTAGCGCCGTATAGAACTCGCTGGCGAACTCTTCAGTACCTTTGTTGACGCAAGGCACATCATCGCGGAGACGGAAGTCATTGAGCGAAGCCGCACGACCTGCAACATAGTTGCCCTGCTCATCAAAGTCCGCCGCAAAAGGCGTATTGGCTGCCGAAGGCGCCACTCCATTCAAGAAAGTGTTTCCTGTACCATAGTTGCTCGTTGCGGATTCGTTCCAATTGATCACATTCCTTGTTGTAGTCTCATCAGTCTGTTTCTTTTCTGACTGAAGATAGCAATACAGGAACGGGTTCACTTTGTCTGCTCCGGCTTTACGGTCACGGATGGCAACTCCGTTGTTACCAAAGATGATGGTGTTTGCCACAAAAAGGTTCGGATTGGATGAGGTTGCTAACGAAATAGCACCACCGCTGATACTTCCTTCTACAAGAGTAGCCGTGTTATAAGCAATAGTGTTATTGAAGAATCGCCCTACGCAGAAGCCCAATCCACCGGCAGAGCCTTGGGAATAGTTATTGGCAAAGAGGGAGTTGAAGCATGTACCCTCGTACATAAACATACCGCCGGCAAAAATCTGATTTTGCATAATTTGTGTACCTTGGGTGGAGGTATTATTGAGTACAAAGCAACCTTCAATAGTCGATGTAGCACCATCGCAGAACATACCTGCGCCTTTGACACGTTGGCAAGCAGAAACATTATTAATAACGATACAGTTCCTCAGGTGTGCACCTTCATACATATTCACACCGGCTCCGCCTCCATGCGCCATAGCTTCATCGTAAATGAATCCGTGACGAATGGTAAAGCCATCCCAAGAAGCTTCATTATATTCTACATAGTGCGGGTCCTCCTGTTTGGCAAGAGTAGCAGCAGTACGCAGGTCTTTGGTCGGTCCCCAAACACGGTCGGTGTGCGGCAGAGCATCATTGGTAAATGCCTGTCCCATAACAATAGGATCACCGATACCTCCACCGCCATACGTCGGCACACACACATCCGGCATGGTCAATACGCGTTTACGAAGTGTAGTTCTGTGAGTAGTAACCGTTGCGGAATACGTACTGGTGGAACTTCCCGTTGAACCGGAATGTTGCGTTCTTACATCCGAATAATCCGTTTGGCTATATGTATTTCCCGGTATTACATGGATTAGTTTGAAATTCGCCATCAATGCCTCACGGTTATTTCCTTTCGAACCGTCAAATTCGCCTATCTCTATACTTACTTTCAACGAGCCATCTACGGGCTGGATAATACTATCAAACGTATATCGATTTAACTGCCACCGAGATAAGTTATTCTGAAGCCTATCGCCAACCTTGTTTTTGGCATGAATAGGAGCCTTGAGAAGCGTATCTCCGTCTGAAGCAAGAACTATAAAGTTCACACCGGTGGGCACGTTGTAATTTGCGGGACTAGCATTACGATAATAAGCGTTCAGATCAACTACAATCCTATAATAACCCGCTGGCACATTCTTCATCGTTTGCCATACCTTGACGCCGGATAAGGATCCGTTACGAATAGCCAAACCATCATGGGTAGTTTTCGCAACCCGTTGCCCATTCTCGTATATATCTTGGTTGGAATGACCTTGGTAACTCATTTGGTCGTCTTCATATCTACCGATAACTCCATTGCTGCCACCTGTACTTGCGTTTCCGGTATAGGTGAGGTGCCAACAATCTTTTTCAACTGTAGCTGTACCGAAATCCAACGAATGGAAATCGCCCTCAGTTGTCTCATTTTGGATCTGATTATCGTGGAAGTTGGAATTCTGATAGTACGTGGCTGTCACATCTTCTATTATGTCACTCGTTTGCCACGTATAAATACGGGTAATAACGCGGTCGGCTTCCACTTCTCCGGTTATTGTTCTATTTTCCACGAAATCAAGGTCATCGTCCCAATACTTGACAGCATTTGTCTCCAAGTGCGTATTATCTCTCTTGGGGTTGACATCCGAAATCTGCAGAATTGACTCATAATCCACAGCATTTAATTTCTCTGCCGGTTTGGATTTAGGGATATTTATCACATTAGACATCAATGCCTGTCGCTCTGCCATACCCGGTGCTTTGTATTTAGTGGCGGGAAAACCGCCGAGTACAGTCACGGAGTCACGCATTACGAAGCCCTTATAGTCATTATAGGTACCGGCACCGACCCATACTTGCACGGAGTCGCGATGATAGAACTTATTGGCGGCAGAGGCTTTCTCTACGGCATACTGCAGACCGCCGACATAGCGCTCAGCACGAGTGTTATTAATCCATCCGTTTGCGTTACAAGCATTAGTAAAAGTATTCACATTGCCGTAAGAACCGGCTGTATATGGATTTGCGCGCCAGAACGAACGTGAAGCATCAGAAATCTCTCCGTACGGATAGCGCGGGTCAAAATAATCTCCGGGAACGAAACCTTCGGGTACACTAGGAACATTTTCTCCATCAGGAAGTACTTCCCTACTTTCGCGTTCGCCATCTATTACTTCGCGTCCATCTTCTCCATCGCCTTCCCCACCAAAGTAAATACTCTTTTCCGTAATATGATCGTGTACAGTAGCACTATGAGTAGTCGTATAGATAGTATGTGTATTCATCCACACTCTACCCCAACCACCGTTGTATTTCTCGTTGGTAGTAAGGATGGGGTTACCTACGCTATCAAGGACACGGTCACAAGTAATTTCCGAGTCAATCTGGTCACCGTCCGCCAAGGCAGGACCGGCTACAGAATTAAGCAGATAGACCGTATTACCCGCGATGGCATTTGACCATGAGGAACCGTCGCGTTTACCGGCGCCTTCCGGCGTGACATAGATAACCGAACCGCTGATCGGCAGGTCGGTGTCTTCGAGTGCACCTATATCCGGTTCGCCACCATAATTGCGGCGGTTGCTATCCGTCATATCGAAATCCTCAGCATCCGGACGCGGAATATTGTTGGCGCCGTAAGCGGAAACAGAAGCGGCGTTGACGCAGGGGTTATTATTCAGCGGTATGAACGAGACCTTACCACCGTACAACGGTCTGTCGCCCATTACCGAATGTCCTATATTACGCGAGGGGTTGATGAAAACGGGGTATGTAGCGACATTAGGGTCGGTACGCGTGAAGATACATTGGTTATACTTCTCCTCCGGCATCGCTAATTTCAACGGATGGTTCGCCGCATCCGGCATTCCTGTCGGCAATACGCCCCCTACGGTTGGTATCACGAAGTCACTTTTGAAGAAACCATGCGGTTGCGAGGCATCAGCAGTATGCAGTGTGATATCAGCATCGAACATGTTATAGGTTCCAAATACATAGTCTTGACCGGTTGCATCCACAGAAAGTACATTATTGGATGCCAAAGTAGAACGGTCGTTCAACACTGAGGTACCGTTACAGAAGAGGAGCGAGTTATCCATGCGGATATAGCCATGGAATTGGTAAATTTTTTCTCCCGTACGCCATACTGTATTATCCGATTGGAGCGGATAGCCGACATTGTTGACAATATCGCAATGGTCAATGTCAATAAACGCACGGCAGTTTGCTGTAACAACACCATTATTATTTTCTGATGAATAATCCGCGGTATTATTCCGTATGATACAATTGACAACCTTCAATTCGGCATAACATAATTGTGCAAAAAAGCCTTGTCCTTTCTTATTATCTCCACTTACAAAGATAGCAGCCCCTTTCGGCGCAGAGTTATTCGCGAGGAGGCAGTTACGCAGTTCATTCCCCACCATATCAATACGTTTGGTGATATCCGTTATCTCATTACTAACCAGCACGCCACCACCCGCCGAAACAGCTTGGGTACCATTCAAATGATGGGCATTACCGTTGAGAAGTTGGAAACCATCAACAATCGTATATTCGGCATTCACAAACGTCAGCACGTGGGCGGAGTTGTTCTTATAAGCAGATTCACCGTTCTCTTCCGTTATATTTGCCGTTATGATAGTAGGATTATTCAGCGGGTCACGTCCCGTAGTGTTGGTTCCGGTCAGGTCCTTCGGATAACCACCATAGAGACGCATGTGCGAGAGGGTACGAATAGAGGCGGTACGCATATCTTTGCCTAAGTAGTTATTTGGTCCGGCGGTACTCTGTTCACCCTCCTTAACGAGCAGCTGGACATAGTTATAGTCGGTATAAGCGGTGGGGTTACCTGCTTCATCCCATGCCGAAGGCAGATGATAGTGCGCACGTTGACCGATAGAGTTATTCGGTTCCTCTACCAAGTAAGTCCGGAAATACATCAATGCATCCCCGATGGAACGCAACGGCTCTTCCCAATTATCACCGAAATAGTCATGGGTGATGAAACTACCCACACTGTCAAAATGACCTTCATGATTCAGATCAACGAAGAGCGTAGGAATCTGTGTAGCATTATTCCGTCCCTCCAAGCCCTGCTGCGGGAGCAACGCATGTCTCATCTTATCAGGCCGACGCACCAAGGCACCCAATGTAGAAACCGGCTCATACGGATTGGTTACAACGCCATATTCTGTATGCGCATGAACCAGCCATACAGGGGGATCCACCATTGCCGAAGAATATTGCACACCTTTCTGATCCAGATCGGAGTGAGATGTCAGGTGCCAGATACGCGGTCCGGGGATATTAGCAGGACTCAGATTTGCGAAAACACCGGCTCCGTACAATCCGGGGTCATTCCAGTTCATAGGATTGACCGTCGGTTGGAAGAAACACGGGAAGTTGAGTGAAGAACCTTCCTTCGGCAAGTTCTGTTTGTCAAGCGAGTACACCATCTCTTTCTGAACGCCTGTCCAGTCGGAGATATCATGGTTCATGAAAGCCGAGTGATAAACGAACACACTATCCGTTTCTTTGGTCTGCTGGCGGACACTCGCAAATTGGATATCGTTATTCGTGGCACACTTGTTACCCCAAAATACCGAGTTAAAGATAAGTCCGCTGTTGCGGATATAGATACCTCCGGTACGTCCGTGACGACGGCCGTAATAGGTTACGTCCGGACCGATATTGTTGTTGGCGGTAACGGTACAGTGGTTGATTGTACCACCATCGGCAAGGTAAATAGCACCGGCTTCGGCAGAAGCGGTATTATTATTGATTACGCACGCAGTCGCGAAAGGCGAATACTGGCTGATCTGCTCTGTGTCACTGCTCAATATATGTTCCTCTACACGCAGTTGCCACGGGTATTCACCGGGTGTATGCGTAATAGCGAGACCTCCACCGCAACGCGAGGCACAAGAGGTGATATGGCTGTGTCCAACCTGTCCGTCATACTCGACTAACACACCGCCGCCATAACCTTCAACCACACCGACACCCGGGGACTGACAAGTATGGACGTAGCAGAATTCCATCACACCGCCACCATCCATATATACTCCGCCGCCGCCCAAGTTGGCGTTACAACGCTCAATGGTACAATTGCGTATTTCGGAGTTAGCGACCATATATACACCACCGCCGTAGCCTGCATGCTCGCGGAAAGTGGTGTTACGAGAAGATGCATTACCGGCAGATATGACGCAACCGTTCAAAGAAGCGGGATACTCCAACGGTTTGTAGTGTCCGGAAATACTATCATTAGTGGTTTCAAACATGCCGTTCGTTGCGAACCAAACCACGTGGAAGGAGCTTGCGGGGAAGGTGGTGTTATACCGTCCGCGGACAGGGTCAAAGGTGAATGTAGGCTCTGTGGTTGCATGGTTACCGGAAAGAATAGTCTTGTATTTTAAGTCCCACTGCGAAACAATCTCACTTCCGTCGGTTGTTCCTATACCTGACGGATCCGCCCAGTTTTCACTACATTTCTTATCGTTCGACATGAGACGGTCACCGGGGCGTGATTCAGGGTCAGCCTCATTGAATCCGCCATAGACGTGGATACCTGCATAAATCTTGAAAGAGGTATTGAGCATGGAACCGCCGATATCCTCAGTGGACTCCGTCGGAACATACGTACCCGAAGCAATATAAACCGAACCGGAGGTCAGGTTGTTTGCCGCCAAATAGTCTCGCAGGTCGTTGATAGCGTCCTGCACACTATTTTTTGCATTCGTCCACGATTTACCATCATTGTTATATGTACCGGATGTACGGACATAGCGAATAGTATCGGTCTGCGCGTACGCGCGCTCGCTTACACCTGCGCACATGCACACGCTCCATATAAATAATAATATGTATCGTTTAATCCTCAATTGTCAATTTTCGTTTACGTATTGGGCTTCCGGTTCACCTTCCGCCAAAGGCTTGCTGAGCATAAAATTAGCCCGCAACCATGGTACAAACGGCGAACTGGTATCAATGCTCAAATTGAGCGTCGGTTTATAATCGTCCCCGCTGTCATTCGTCTGCATTATCATCTGCAACGGGAAATAACCCGGTGTTCCTTCTACGGTATAAGGGATGGTGTAGAAATAGGAACGTCCTTCCCACCATAGTCCCTCATCCGTCGGCGTTACCATCTGGATCGATTTACCCGATGCGGGCAACGTCGGTACGGTATTCTCCATCGGCTTGAAGCAGAAAGCATCACCGTTGAAGAGATTCACCGCATCCATACGCGTGAGACGGACGGCTTGCGTCGGGTCGGTTCTGTTGATACGTTTAGTCTCGTCCACATTCCAGGTGATATCCACTTTCGAGGCGATATGATACATCAGCAAATCTACTGAGTATAATGTTCCGGTACTACAGTCGAACGAACAGTAATACTTTCCGTTGCGTTCGTAGTTATAGGGGGTTGAGTATATATTATGCAGGTTCTCCTGAATACTGTCAGGAGCCGTGCTGAATTTCCAGGCTAATACATCATCCAAATCGCTTATGCTTGCAATGGATGAGTTGAAGGTCAGTCTCTTGTTGCTGCAAATAGCAAAGACTCTTCCCTTTATTCTGTCTCCTATAAGGAGGTATTGTATTTTTTCATCATATCGGTAAATACTATCCCCGCGGGTAGTATTCAGTCCGTAATAGCGGGTGCGTTTCCAGTCCGCATCCTTGAGCGTGCGCTCTTCCTTTCTCCAAACAGACCATGTCTCCCCCTCTTGCTTCAGCACAATGATATAGACATATCTGGGCAGTTCGAATTGCTCGGTTGTCCCAGGATCTCCCATCACGCGGTTCTGCTTGGGCGCTACATGCTCCTGAATAGGCAGACACAGCGACAACTGCATGTCAGTTGACAGCTCCGCTTCATTTTGGTTCTGACATCCAGTAAAGATCAGAAACAAAAGGGCAATCAGTATGTAGTGCTTATAGGTCAATATTGTGTTCGTTTCCGGGTTTCCAGTCCAGCGTTACCGCAGCTCCTACTTCGGAGTTGTTCTTTTTGTCCGGATCGGGATCCAATTCGCCGTTTTCCTTCATGGCGCATTTGATGATACGCAGCGTACCGGCTTTGAGCGGCTCTTTGATGGTCAGTGTCGTCGTCGTATGACGGTTGTCGGTCAGCGTGGAGGTGAAGATGAGCGACCATTCGCTTTCGTCCTTCGTCGGCATGGCTACCGTAGCCCAGCATGCCATCGGACTCTCCTCTTTTTTCATGCGCATGGGTTCGTGGTGCTTCGGCGCAAGAGATGCATCGTCCGTCATCACTCTGTCCATCCATAGTTTGCACGGCGTATCATAGGTGAATACGCTGTCGCGGATATCAAAACCGGTTGCTGAGCCGGACATATATCCATCCGCTGCGCGCAGGTCATGGCACGCGGAGGTATCGACAACGAGCGCTACCGCACAGGTAACCATGTACATCTTCACCTCAAACCGCTTGGTGCTGTCCGTCACCTCCATCGGCAACCGCGCCGTGAAGATACCGGTATTGAGAGGATCCGCTTCCTGAGGGGCCGGCATATGCAGACGCATAGTAGCCGAGTGCTCACCGTCGGAGATATGCACCTGGCGGTTATCCGCAATATTGGCAACCGCCAAGTGCATATAGTTCTCTTTCGGTAATTTAATCGTATAACTGGTCCGGTTGTCATTGATCACCTCTTTGATCTGATGACGGATGATATCCGTTTCGCCCCCGAAGAAGCGCAAGTCAATATCCTTCGCCTTGTCGGTGAAGATAGGACTCAGCCATTGTTCGAGCGCTTTGCGCACGGGCTGCTCCGTCTCGGTCATCAGTTCGGTCTCCAGCTGCACACTGAGTTCAGTCGAGAGACGGACCTGATAATCAATGACCATCTCCTCGCCGCATACACTCAAATCGTCATCGATAAGACTGCATGCGCCGAGGCAAAGAGGCAATATGATCAACCAGAACCGTTTCAATATTCCTTATTCAAGATTGATATCGTACGTATGACCAGCGGTCCAGTAGAGGTCAACCGACATACCGATCTCCAGTTGCGGAGCCTTCAGGTCAGGAATCGTGTTGTATGCTTTCTTCAGGTTGTTGATCGAGAAGCGAGCAGTGGTCGTATAGTCCTGCTTGAATACCTTTGACTCTGTTTCTGTAGCAGCAGCAGCCTCGAGTTTTCCAACCATATAGAAACGGGCTCCGGCGGGAATCATCTGATGATCTACACCGTAGAAGTCATCACCGGTGTTCACGAATTCCAGAGCTACGAATACATCGTTACCGGTACCGGCAGGGGTCTCCAGAACCAGCGTAGAGTTGGCTGCGCTGTAAGCGGATGCAGACGGTTGGGCGGCGATAGCAGCGGTCATGACGGTATCATAGATAACGTATGTTCCGGTATTGCTTCCTGCATAGGTAGCCGGAGTGAAATCGAAACCGACATTCTGCTGGTTGCCAACGAGCACGGCTTTCATAGGATAACCGCCGGCAGGGATGGTTACCGAATTCAGGGTTGTAACCGGGTTGTTGTCTATCAGCGTGGTTCCGTCTGCCGTCTTAACCTGTACATCCAAACGAGCCACTGCATACTGGATCGTATCGATGAGCGCGATAGAGCGGGTGGAGGAGTTAACCGTAGCCTCGTTGTTCTCGTATGTCTCGAGGACAGCCTTCCATGTGGTATTGGCAACATATTCAGCCGACTTCGAAGAGCTCGAGGTCTTGATTTGCGTGTTGGCGAAATACCAGAGCGAAGCCGGATATACATACATGCCAATGTTAGCAGGAGCCAGACCGCCGTAAGCGTAAGCGGCATTGTTGCCGAATGCACCGGAAGCATATGCTACAGAGATAGCACCTACAGGAATGTTGAATTTCTGCGGGAAGTCCTGCATGGCTGCAACCAGTTTAACCTTTGCGGTAGCGCCGGTTCCTTCCAACGAAGCATACTGAGGATCCACAATGGCTTTGCGGATGGCTTTTGCCAACGAGTCAATGTTCACGTCAAGAGCGTGGTACAGATCGGTCATCATGCGCTCGATACCGTAGGTGTTCAGTACGTTGAGGGTCTTCAAAGTATCAAACATGTCCTTGTAACCTTCGTTCTGAGCTTCAGTAATATTCTTCCATGCATTACCGTCAGCATCTGTTGCATTGATCACGCCATTCAGGTAAGCGTTGAACTGGTCTGCAACGGTCTGAACATCTCCCGTATTCGAGCAAATCGGTTGCAACTCGAATTTGAAAGTAGAAGGTTGGCCGAGGATAGAACCGTTCAACTGTCCTACATTGAATTTGGCAGCACCGCTGTTAATACCGGATTGGCCGTAGAAGAGGAAAGCCGAAGTACCTTGCGGAACTTGTTGGTTTGTGTACACTTTAGCGCGGTTGGAATTCTTGAGAGCAACATCACCGCTCAAAGCGCCGAGCGCGATGTTTTCACCATAGCGTACAGACGAGGTGCTTACTTTTGCTTTCGGGGCAAACGGGATCAGATTGATTTCCGCCATGCCGTTTGTTGCGAAATGGGTAGGTCCGTCTGTCTGAACAGTAGTACCGGGCATGTGGCGAACAGAACCGCCTACTTGACCGGGGAGAGAGATTGCGATGTCCGTCGTTACCGCCGGAGCTTTCGCCTTGGGCTCATTGTCTTTCTTACATCCCGTAAAAACGACTGCGCTTGTCAGCAGAGCTGCACAAGCCAAAAATGCTAATTTTTTCATAATTGTAACATTTTTTTGGGGGTTAATAAATCAGTTAATTGTTTTGTTGTTTTTTTAATTGGTTAATAATGTGAATTAATTTTCCATCTCATTCATCATCTTTTGGTTCAAAATATATAGTGATGCAACCTAAGTTGCGGAGTATCTGCTTTAGTTCATCACGCATGTAGCGATAGGTATCGCCGCCGTATAGTTTCTTGATCAATACCTCACGCGTATCTGCATCCGGCTCGGTGTCGATAATCTCCAGCACTTCGTCGCGACCCAGGAACTCAACCTTCGGCAGCTGGTATCTCAACTCAGCCCAACTCTCGCCGCCGTTGCTTACCGCAAAGACGCTGTCCGGTATCGAATAAATGCTCTGGATATAATTCTTGATGGTTGTTGCACGGCTGCCGGCTAACTTCTCGTTATAAGACAATTTGCCGTCGAATGATGCAAAGCCCACAATCCGGATATGCGTGATGCGCATCGTGCTGTCGCGCAATGCGTCGCCTAAGATAAACATGATACTATCCATCAGCATGTCGTTGCGCAGGAAGGTACGATCCATCTTCGTTACGTTCACATCGAAGAAGAGGAAGACATTGCGCGAATCGGCACTGAGCGCCATGCTCTGGTCATACGGCTCGTAGAACTCTTCGCTACGCAACAAGCGATTTCGCAGCACTTGCATCTGGTCGACCTTTACCGTTATACGGGGCACAAAGGCCGTAACGGCCAGAGGACGTATCGGGGGAGCATTCAAACGCTTCGCTAACATCAGCGGCTCTCGTTCTTCTTCCACCGTATCCACAGGCACTGCGACCACCGTATCTTGCGGCACAACCGTATCCGGTGCTTGCTCTATCTTATCACAATCGCAACGGCGAGCCAGACTCTGCTTGTCGCCGCCCAACGGCACTACCAGGTTCACACCCGCTTTCGGCAGCACGAACCAGCGACCCGCCTTCTCCGCTTTCTTGTCACCGCAATGCTTGCATTCAAACTCATCGTACCAGGTATAGCCTGCATCCAAGCCGGCCTCTAACTCGATACTGAAATGCGGAGCAATCGGGAAATGCCAACCGAAACTGGCACCCGCCATTATGGCATCACCCTGATAACGGCTGTCTTTCACCTCTTTGTACATCCAGCTCACCGGCCATGCATTGCCCGCTACGTTATAATGGGCATACGCTGCATTGATGGAGAGGAAACCGCGGTTGAAGACATTGCAGAACCAGTAACGGGGTGCTACCCATACCGAGAAATGACGCCATTTGGGGAACTTGGTATCGTTCAGCGGGAAGGGATTGAAACCGGCGCCGATCTCCAATGACCAGTGTTTTGCTAAACGGAACTCAATCTCTAAGTTCGGAGTCAATATAGCATCGTATAGCAGATTGTTCTTCAACGCCACAACCTCCACCTTGTTCGTCACGGAATCGTTAGAAGCGGTATCGGCAGAAAGCGTATCAGCCTGCTGCGGAGGTATGGTATCCGCAGGTATCGTGTCCGCGGGGACGGTATCCGTTAAAACATCGTCTACGTGCGCCATCATGCCATGCGCGCGCACATTGAAAAACAAGGTCAAAACCAACGCCAAAAGCACCGGCATTGGGCGACCCGAAATTAGTAATATGTTTTTCTGCTTTTTGAACATTACGCGAAAAAGTCATGCAAAGATACAAATTTTCTCGCGCATACGCAAGAAAAAATGTATTTTTTAAACAATTGTTAAGAAAAAACGGTTATTTTTTACGAATTGTCATTTTCTTTACCCCATTCACGAGGGCTTAAACCCGTTTCGCGAGTGAATGTTCTGGAGAAAACCGAAGCAGAGGCAAAACCGCTTAACTGAGCCACTTCGTGTACCTTCATATCCGGATGCTCACGCATCAGACGTTTGGCTTCTTTTATACGATAATTCGTCACAAATTGATAAAAAGTACAGCCGTATGCCCGATTAATTAACTGCGAAAGATAGGTTCTGTTCATCGGCAGAATGGCGCGTAGATCAATGA
>Ga0247611_10008166_pt1 | contig 12969 bp, 19 predicted proteins | sample 177DNAGHGhighgp2_FD_192422 | JGI IMG/M metagenome (GOLD analysis project Ga0247611, IMG submission 192422) | Sheep rumen microbial communities from Palmerston North, Manawatu-Wanganui, New Zealand - 1770 DNA GHGhigh gp2 | ecosystem: Host-associated > Mammals > Digestive system > Stomach > Rumen... | reverse complement strand
AAAGTACCCCGCAATATTGCAACGGGACGGACTTCCCAATCGCCGCCAACCGACCAGCTCCGCGCGCTCCTGCGCCCGATCCGGCAGGATCCGGCAGGTTCGCACGGTTCGCTACGTATATACGTAAGTAGGTGTTGACAGATTGTATATCAATGATATACAATGTAGTTGTGCCGGGGATCCGGTGATTTGATAGGAGGTCAAACATGAGTAATGGAATTGAAACAATCAACATTTTAGCAAAGGCATTATGCAAGGCGAGCGGATTGGATATAGTTCGGATGGACATACAATATAATACGCTTACAGAATTGTATAAGGCGCGCGTCTGGATCGGAGAGCTCGAAGATATATCAGTACACTTTATTTACGATATATCCGAGGATGGCCAGATCGAAAAGATAGAGAGGACGGTGATATCATGATATTATTCAAGATTCACGGAGTAGACAATTACGGCAGTTTTACGATCGATTGTACAACGTTCGAGGAGTATCATGAGTGTTGGAATAATCTCCAGATGGAGCCCGATGTTGATGAGTTATGGTTTGAGGTTTGGGATGAAGAGGAGGGTTGGCAGGCATGAATTATCTGGAATTTATCGACGCACTGAAGCGCGCCAACGTCACAATCAATGGCGCTTGGAGTTGGGAGGATCTTCTCAATATCATAATCTTAGGCTTCGAAGGTGAGGCGGCGCTGGCCATGCGCTTCAATGATAAGCAGCAGGCCGACCAACTACTGAACCGCGCTCAGGTCTTATATGATGAACTGAAGCGCCGGGGATATTATAATAAGGAGGTAAAAGAAAATGTATGAGGTTTTTATCGACCGATGGGACGACAGAAGAACGAGCATTGATGCCTACGCGTTGACCGGCAAGGTGTACAAGTGCAAACATGACGCGGAGATTGAAGTCCTTGAACATCTGGAGGAGCTTCAGGACGATCCGGCTGTCGATAGCTATTATATTAAGGAGGTATAACATGAGTAATAAAGAATTAAAGCAGATACTTCAAGAGATAAAAGACGATTGCCGCAAGCGTAATAATTGTGAAGGCTGCAAATTTGACACGAAGTATGGATGCAGATTAGACACCGAGCCGAAAGGATGGAATTTGATTTGCTTTCATAGGGATAAATGGCATACATTGTATAGTTGGCTGGTTGATATGCGACATGCGACTGCTGGGACGTTTTACAAGAATGAGGGAGAGTATACAGCGAAGATGGTTAGACGTGACTTGCTTGATGAGATTTTGGAATATATGAATCAATTAGACGAGGAGGAACATGATGAGACGTAATAAAGGGATATTTATAAGGCTCTCAGATAAAGAGCTCGAAGTGATTAACTCTGCATGGTTCGATTATATCGGAATGGCTGGCAAACCGGTGTCAAAGTCTGAATTTATCCGGCTAGCCGTGAAAGTATTCTGTGCAAGGATAATCTCCATTACAAATCCAAAGGAGGCCAACGATGGCTAATAGACTACAATCAGCCCGTGACTTCAATCCCTACGGCGCCGGCGTCACGATGGACGAACTACGCAAAGTCCGCCGTCAGCTGGCGAAGGTTGTCAATCAGAGAATGGTTAGACTTGAAAACACAAAGAGCGCAATCACGGGCGAGACGTACGATTTCGGCGCTTATGACCTGATGCAGGACTATCTCAAAGACAAAGGCCGCAATCGTTTCGACGAGCGACTCAAAGTCGCAGATCCTGCGAAGGACTACTCTAAGCGCGAGCTTCAGAAAGAGATCCGGATCCTTCAGAACTTCGAGCAGATGCCATCAAGCCGAGTCGCCGGCCAAAAGGCTATTGAGCGCCGAAGGATTGAGACTTTTGTACAAGGTAACGAGGACACCGGCCGCGAAGGTTTAAGCCGTGCAACGGTAACAAACAAGGATTTCTATGATTTCCTGAACTCTAAAACATATGAAGAGTTAGCAAATTCCTTCTCGTCCGACGACCTTGTTGAGGAGTATGACAAGGCGTCTGAGAGAGGACTGTCAAAAGACGACATAATTGACGCTTTAGAGGAATACGCGGAGCAACATAAACGGATGAGCCTCAAAGGAATCAAGCGAGCCCTAAGAGCTAAGAAAGTAAAGACTAAGAAGAAGCGGAAGGCGTAAACATGCGGGAGGTCTATATAAAGCGAGCGGACGGCGGCGCCGATCTTGTAAAGGCGCTGACGGTTAACGAGTTCCCTGTTTTTCAGCTGCCGGAACAGACCCGCCGGGCTCGTCGGAAAAAAAAGTTATCATATATGAAGCTTTTCGCGACCTTTGACATTGAGACGACGACCATCCAGCAGGATCTAGACGAAGCTCCTGAGGGCTACATGTATCATTGGCAGATGTGCATAGGAGGCGTTTGCGTATATGGCCGCCGTTGGGAGGAATGGCTAGAGCTCATGACTAAAATATCTCAATGGCTCGAGCTCAACGAAGAGCGCCGTCTCGTCGTCTATGTGTTTAATCTGGGATATGAATACCAATTCATAAAAGAATTCCTGCTTGACGAGCTCGGAGGGATGGAGGTCTTTGCTCTGGCTCGTCGTGTGCCGGTTCATGTTGTATGTGGCGCGGGGTTTGAGTTTCGCTGCGCGTATAAGCTTACAAATATGAATCTTAACAAGGCGACGATTAACGAGCTCGGTGTTATCCATCCGAAGGCCGTCGGCGATCTTGATTACTATAAAATAAGAACGGCTGAGACTCCGCTTGATGATATAGAGTTCGGCTATTGTATTTCGGACGTCGTAAGCTTATACGAGCTCATTGAGCGCCGTCTCATCAATGAAGATGATACGCTTGACTCAATCCCGCTCACATCGACGGGCTATGTCAGGAGAGTCACGCGGGCAGCTTGCCGGAAGGATAAACACTATCGGGATCGGGTCTTTAAGAAACAAAAGATGAGCGCGGAGGTATATACATTATTAAAGGAAGCAGGCAGAGGCGGTAACACTCATGCAAATCGATACATGTCCGGCCAGATATGGGAGGACGTAGACAGTGCCGACGCCGCGTCGATGTATCCGGCGATGCAATTATTAAAACTGTTTCCGATGGATAAATTCTCATATTATGGAGACATTGATGACCTCGACGAGCTGGAGCATATGACGAGCCATTTTGCATGTTTATTTAGGGTAGTATTAACGGACGTACACCTAAAGAAACACGTGCCGGTTCCTTACATACCGAGCTCGAAGCTCATCGCCAGAGGTTCGGGCTGCTCATATGATAACGGCCGACTCCTTAACGCGCCGGACTTCATAGCAATAACCATTACCGACATCGATTGGAGAATTATCAAAGAGCAGTACGACTTCGACTATGAGAGCATATTGATATCGGATTTTTATTATGCTCGTTATGGATATCTTCCGGAGCCGATCCGTAACACGGTAATGCAATATTTCAAAGATAAGACGGAATTAAAATATAAAATCTCAATCGAAACGGATCCGGAAGAGAAGAAAAATCTCAAATATTTATATGCAAAGAGTAAAAACCGCTTAAATGCCATTTTTGGCATGATGTACACGAATCCGGTCAGGACTGAAATAAGCGTATCAAAGTCGGGGGAATGGGTCGAAGAGATTCCGTCAGTATCTGACGCGTTGGAGAAATTTTATAAAAGCCGTAACAGTTTTCTCGTTTATTCTTGGGGAGTCTGGACGACCGCGCACGCTCGGGCGCACTTGCAGCAATTACTTGACATCACAGGAGACGATACGCTTTATTGCGATACTGACTCGGATAAATTTATATCCTCTCCGGAGATCCTTCGACGCCTCGACCTTCTCAACGACGACATTAAACGAGAATGTGAGGAGCGAGGCGTTTATGTAGACGTAGGCGGTCGGCGTTATTATATGGGTATTTTCGAACTTGAAACGGCCGGCAATCCTTATAAGCGCTTCGTCACTTTAGGCGCGAAGAAATACGCATATGAGGATAAAGACGGCTTTCATATTACTATATCCGGAGTCCAGAAGGACAAAGGCGCGGAGGAAATGGAAAAAATTGAGAACTTCCGGCCGGGCTTTATCTTCAGGAAGGCCGGAGGACGGACGTTGTATTATAACGATGTTGGAAAACATGAGATAACCGTTGACGGCTGTAAAATGTCAACGGCGTCAAATATTGGCATGGTTGACAGTACATATGAGCTCGGTATTACTGATGAATATGCAGCTTTGACGGGAATCAATGTATATAAGGAGATAAGATGAAATATATCAACATATGGGATTATATCGATCCGAACTATCCGTTTCAAATATTCATGGGCGGACGTGGCACGGGTAAAACTTACAGCGCTCTCGACGGTTTGACCAATCAAAAAGAAAAATTTGTTTTTATGAGGCGGACGGCCCAGGAGCTGGAGCTGATGTTGGACAATGATAACGGGGAAGGCGCGAACCCTTTTAAGCCGATAAACCTCAACAAGAATTTAAATATCGGCTTACATCGGATTGTAAAAAATCTTGCCGGCATATATAACCGCAAAACAGTAGACGGGAAGCTTCAACCCTTCGGCGCTCCGATCGGATACGGCGCGGCGCTCAGTACCCTCTCGACGATCCGAGGCATAGACTTCTCTGATTGTAGTTACTGTATCTATGATGAATTTGTTCCCGAGAAGCACGTCCGCAGGATGAAGGCCGAAGGCTCCGCGCTCCTGAACGCCTACGAAACAATGAACCGTAACCGCGAACTCGAAGGCCGGGAGCCCTTGTATATGTTTATGCTTAGTAATTCCAATGACATATATAATCCGATTTTTACGGAGCTCGGTCTGGTATATGAAATTGAGAAAATGCTCCGAGCCGGTAAACATGACTTATATATTAAGGATCGCGCTCTGGCGGTTCACCTTCTGGAGGCTTCCGATGAGTTTATGCAGGCCAAAAGCCAGACCGCCATCATGAAGCTCGCAAAGGGTACGAGCTTTCGAGAGATGGCGCTTAATAATAAGTTCGCTTATAACGACTTCAGCCTTATCAAGCCTCAGAAGCTCGACGGCTTCCGGCCGGTGTGCTCCATCGGAAAAGCAACTATATATAATAGAAAGAATTCGAACGTGGTCTATGTGAGTTACGCGCCGGCGAAGTGTCCGCGGTTCAAGGCAGAGCATGAACAAGACGTAATGGACTTCTACAATCGATACGGGCGTCATTTAAAGCCTCTTTTTATCGCCGGTCAGATCTCGTTCGAGTCGTATGAGCTGAAGCGCATTATTTTGGATTTGATTTTATAATCACGTATGTTATAATATATATGGCTTAGGTGCATCGGTCAGGCGTCGGAAACGCTCGCACATGGGTTGACCTCCCGTCAATAAGCCAACAAAAAGGACCCCGACAGGATGTCGAGGTTCTTTTTATTTTTTTGCGCAGCTGATCCGTTGCCTTGGTATCATATTACAGATATACAATTACCCCGGTTACATCTGCAACTGATGATGCAAGGGTGAAGTCAACACTCCATTCTGCAGATGTCGGTGTCACATTACTTACATACATAATACCCGGCTCGTATACATTGGCGCCGATTAAGAATACTCTAACCGGTAATGAATAACCATATTTGCCATGTATTGCAGCTCTTAAGAATGTGTTAGGCGTTGTAAATAATCCTGACATTGTAGATGATACATACCTGGAATCACCGGTGATGCTGATGGCATTTTCATAGTCCTGTGTTATTGATGAGCTGCGGATAGAAACGCCTGCAGGTGTGCTTGACATTATCATATCACCATGTGTGATAGTTCCATTGGTGAAATATGATCCAGGTGATACCGTATTGCTTTTAACCTCTCCGGTGATAGGCTTTTTATCTCTTAAAATGGTTGCAATACATCTGCCTAATATATTAACACTTTCCGCTGTAGGGTGTACAAGATCTGACCTAAACTGCGAATTGAATGATAATGTATGCAATGCATTATAATAGTCATAACCATATGCCCCGCACTCATACTCATATTCTGCGATGGTTTCATTTCTTGCAGCATATTCTGCAGCAACAAAGGAAGTTGACAGTGATAATACAATCACCTTTGCATTAGGATATTTTGTATTTTTAACTGTATTGAACTGAGAAAATCCATTACTAATATTTGATATGGTCTGTATCATATCATTGGCCTGTCCGATTGCAACTATATAATCACAATCATCAGATGTTGCATTATTTAACAATGTAGCGTAATTGGTCGGTGTTGTACCGAATCCGATACTTCCCTGGTGAACATCCTCATAATTTGTGATGCCAAGTGCAGCGCAAGCAACATCGATCATATTAGCATCAGTAGCATTTTTATAGTTTCCATAAGAATCTGATATAAATATGAATTTTTTATCTGATATATCAGAAAATACAACATCCTGTAATGCATCAATATCATTTTCTGCTGCGCCCATTCTATTCTGAAGATCAATGATCGCGCCAGAGCTCGCGCCATAAACAAACCAAAAATCTGTATTATTGAGCGGAGTTCCCGCAGGTACTATTTTTCTGGCAATGTATGAAGTACCTGAACCGTTGTCAACAACGTCAAGCGCCTCATACTGAGTCGTATTATTCCATATTCCCAAAAATCTCGGCACGTAACGAGCGCCGATATACTGTCTTACATTCATCTCGATCCTCCTTAGTAAGATAATACAAGGTGCCCGAAGTCATAACCGGCGAGCGCTATATCATAGCCCGATGTATTAAACGTGATATCATCCCAATTCTCAGGAAGATAAGCGACAAAATAACCATCGTCAGTTATACCGAAAAACACCATTTTCACCATTTCGCCTACAAGATCGAGAGCGTTCTCGCTCATCCATTTATTGAAGGCGTTGACGATCGAAGGCGGAAACGTGCCGGCTTCTACATCTTCGACCAACTTTTTATAATCCTCATATGCCTCTTCATACTCAGCCCGCCACTCGTCCATCGAATCCATACGAGCCAGAAGATCCTTCATTTTCTTCAAAAGCCAATCGGCGTTATACTGAGTAGGATCAACGTAAGGGTATTCAAAATTGAAAGCCATCAAAAGCCTCCTTTCTTAATAAACTTGTACAAGGAACTCATGCTCAAAACGTCCAGCTATTTCCTCATAGATGTCGAACTTCCGCAGCTCCAGCTCGCTCGTTATCATCTGCTGGGAAGTCGTTACGCCTATATTGCCATGAATGTAACTTGTATACTTCTCATCGCCGGTGTGCCGATCCGTCAATGTAGAATTAAATGTTGTAGTATCTTTACGGCCGTATTCCGTCTCATCTTTACGGCCATATGCCATAGTGTCAACTTTTCCATAGTCCGTTTTATCATCATATGAGCCGGTGATGTCCTTCGAATCCTTGACACTTCCGAAAGTCTCGACGGTTTTCTCCGCCGGCTGGTATGTGCCAGAATCAAAAGCTGACACAGTCCGCTCGGTCGTATCGTCTCCGGTTCTCGTGCTGCTTTCATTATAGCCGGTATATGATCTGGTAGTCGTATCCTCACCCGATAATGTATCGGTATCACTTCCTGAGAGCTGAGTCGAATCTTTACCGCTTGCCGCTACATTGTCAGATCCAGTATGTTTTGACTCATCCTGCAAGTCCGGCGTGCGCGTCCAATCCTCATGACGGTCATAGTTTTCGATCGGATTATATTCAGCGGTTAAAGCAGACATCATTCTATCGAAATTCAAGAAGTTCCTCGAAAACCATAGCCGTATATTTTCCTTTAATACGTACGGAACCTGATGATAAGTGTACAGCTCTCCGCTTCTGCTCATGATCTCCGCCAGAAGAGCATCGCGGTCGAAGTCCTCCGGAAGAATAACCCCGTCGAAAATTGTAGGATCGTACTGAAGCCAACCGTTAAGCGTTATCCTGCTCATTATCCGCGCCCTCCTCTTCTGAATAATCATAAGCGTATTCTACATCAAGGCCAAGCCCTGAGAAGCTGTTTATAACTTCCATACTCTTTTTGATGTTGTCATATATAACAGAGATATTAGCGCTCGTCTCGTCGTTATTCTCAGTAACCTCCTGAGAGTTCAAGCGCTCCTTTTTGTCATAGTTCGCGTTGCGGATCCCGATTTCGGTAAGAAACGCGTTGAGAATCCCGCGGCGAGCCTGGAGGAGATCCGTCACGATAAAATTATTCCTTATATTAGGAAGCAAAGTGCCAATGTCCTCATCACCGAGCACTTCCTTATTTACTACAACAAAAGGTTTGCCGGTTGTAGCCTGCTCGTAAGCTTCCTTGATGGCCTCAGCATTTTTTTTGTCCGTAGCCTTAAAGAAGACCGTCACGTTACTATTCATCAGATTGACTTCGATAGATCTGTCACACTGAGCGAGATCCGTCGCGTATCTGGTGACAACGTCATCAAGTCCAAAATAGTCATCCATACATTTTATTATGCCGGAATTATAGCCGATAACTCCGACTTTATTCTCGACGAACTGATTATCGACGAGAATTACAGCGGGGTTGTAATACAGGTCGAGCTTTTCGATACTGTAAGGCTGACAAACCCAACCATATTCATTAGTATAGACGACTGCGATCGATCCAAAATGGAAAAGCCAGAAGCGGAAGTAGTTGAGCTTCCAGCTCTCCGGAATCGTAAATTTTAACGTACTGAAAAGCTTCGTATACAGAAGCCTTTTGTAATATTCTGTACCGGCGTTCGCGCGTCCTTTGACGACTGACGGCTGCATATTGAAATAGTCGAGCGCCTGCTCCTGTCCAAACATTATCGGTTCATTCAATGTAAATACCTCCGTTTAATAAGCTGTCAACCTCGTCTTTATCTCCGCTGTATCCGGTAATATTTATAGAAGCGTTTGAGGTCTGAACATATCCCGAAATACCTGAGAGCGACATCACGCCATTGTATGGCGTACCCTGAACCGCTGACACGCTGGATGGTGTGACCGTCGTATCATGAAATACGCTTATACATTTTACAGTATTTCCGAGACCCTGGCCCGCGCTTCCGCCGTTGCCGGTGATGGATGAGTCGAAGGGCTTTATGTTATTAACTAATCCGAGCCCCGCCATAACGGCCGCGGATATTCCGACGCCTGAAGCTACGGCTGCAACTCCAGCGACTATTGAAGCGCCGGCTGCAACAACATTTATATTTGAGGATCCTACGGCATAAGGCGCAGCGATATTGGTCGAATACTGTCCGACGACGGTACCATTATCGGCATTTACTACAAAGGAAGCGACACCGCTATATGTATCAATGGCCGCGTTGACTGTCAGATTTGTCACGCCGATCAGCTCCGAAGCCGGTAGTCCTATCAATCCTATATAAGGAATATAGAGATATAACTCATGATATGGCGCGTTGCGTCGCCAGTCCGTCGCCTGCCATGGTATAGATACCGTCGCGGAATCGTATACGATACGGCCGAAGCCCTTATTGCCCTTTGCATTACTTTCGAACTTTCCGAGCCAGACTGTCTCCTGACTTCCTCCGATATTGCCCTTTGCAATCGGTAAAACGAAACAGTTCTTAGCGAATTTCTGTGCATCGCTGGCGTATGTGATACCGCTCGACACTTTACTCATGGCGATCATGGCGTCAAACCATATCTCATAGAGCTGCTTCATCATATCCTGAACATTTCCAGCGGTAACGGCTGCGACGGCGCTTTTAATATTGTTGGCCTCGGTATCATATGCATTTTGAATAGTCGTCAAAGTCGTCGCTGTAAAAAGAGCATCGATATCAGCTTTATCACACGCAAATATGCTCGTACGATCTACACCGACGGCGGTCAACATATAACTCTCACCGGTTCCGAGGTTGTGAAAAGTCTCAGAATTGACCTGAGTTGTGATAGCCGTTTTTGTTGAAAGCCTTTTATCAACAATTTCAACATTGTTATGTGAATAATAAAGGACGTATGCGCTGGCGGCCTGTATAGCTGACTTATACGTCGCCAGCACGTCCTTCGAGCAATGCAACTCGCAGAGTCCATTATGGACACTAACACAATCATCTATGAAATAATAGGCGCCGTTAAACTGCGCGTAGTTTGCAGCGAAGTAATCACCGGCAAGCACGAATGTTGGGTTTTTAAGTGAAGTAGGCTCTTTGAGCGCCGCAGTGACTACGGTATCCGGCGCGCCCGCCGGTTGTTTCGTGCTTCTTTTCCGCTTAGTGAAGTTATTCCATAGATTAATTGTTGGCATATCTAAACCTCTTTAACAAATAACGCTTGCTCCGCGTTTCTTCTTATTACTAAGCCGGGAAGCGCTACGCCTCCGGCTTTACAGTAAAGCGGAATCTTGAAGCCGATCTGTCTCAGATCCCGCGTCTTATTGGCTGTCAGTTTGAGAAGGTTTCCGACTCCGCAGTTATACGCGAAGTCAACAAGCGCGTCGAATTGATTCTGATTAAGTTCGTATCCTAAATCATTTACGCTCTTCTCATACTTAGACAGATCCTTCTTCAGGAGCGCGTCGGCTTCCTTCTGAGTGATCTTCATATCTTTTGTGACGTCCGCTGAGTGATGGCCGTATCCGATCGAGTAACCGTTTACATCCCAATATGCGCTCAGCCTGCAACCTTCAAATTGTTTGAGAAGTCGCAGGCCAGCTTCGGACATCTTGAGAGACTTCTTAGCCATGGCCTGCGCCCTCCTATTCTCTGTCTATCTTGCGAACTTCCAGATCTTCAACGTCAAGCTTATCGATGAGCTTAGTCATGACAATCTTAAGCTCGTTGAGCGTCTCCATCTGCTTATTTAATAAGTAGAAGAGGAAACAACACGCTGCGATCGGAAAGCCTACGCTTGATATTAATGAAGCAATTGTAGCTGGATCCATCAGACTCCTCCTGCTCCGAGTACGAATAACACGGCGTTCTCGGTAAAATCATTGTATGTATTGAATCTCCAATGATAGTATATATTCCAATAGCCGCCTGCGCTATTGAAGGGTGAAACGCTGGAGTAATCAAACTGCGGCATAACTCCGAGAGCTTCCTCATCATAGAGCAGTCCAAGTACATAGTCGATACCGGTCGCGGCTGCCGCGTCTACACTCTTACCGGTATTAACGTCAAGTATGTTAGGCTTGCCGCTGATCGCGGTCGGTGTATCCTGAGACTGCCAGAAGTTTACACCTTCGAAGTCTCCAATATCGAGATACTGAGGATTGAAAAGTCCAGAGTACACTTCAGACTCGGCCTGTATAAAGATAGGATCATACATTATCATTTTCTGACGCTCTTTGGGTGTATGTCTTAAAATGGGAGCATATGCGGAAAGATTTGCGTGATTCTTTGCGCTCATCTCTGTCAGGAACGAACTGTATATCTTGATCTGTGCAGCTACATACTTCATAAAGTCAGTAGCATAAGTGTTAAGCAGCTGATCCCTTGTATAAGTCGTGCTGTTATCGCTGTTATAATTCGCTACGAGATCGACCTCGGTAAGGCCCATTTCATGGATACCGAGCATGTAGTTGATGAGTGCGAGCCTCGTCTTATTCTCGTTGAGCAATTCAATCTCATTGTTGAATTCTGTCATGATTGCATCAATGAACCTGACAAACTCAGTCTCAGAAGTAAAGGCCAGCGCCAGCTGATCCCTGAATCTGGTTATATGCTTCTGAAGTACTGAAGTACCATAGAAGTTGAGCTGAATAACGGCGGGCTTATTGATCTTATACATGTCAACGCTATTGCCGTCGTCAAGCTGTGTACCATTGATGTCGGTGTTCCAATCCTCAGAAGCCTCCGCTGCCTTGTATAAAGGAACGATCTTACGAACCTGAGCGCCCCAACGTCTCTGTGACACTCTAAGCGAATCAAGCTTGCCTCTGTAAGGTCTTACAGAAAATATCGTATCAGCGAGAACGGTCGAGATTGCGTTGAGCGTATTCTCGGGAGCGGTTCTCAGAAGAGTCTCGCCGACTGATACAAAAGAAGTTGTGTCTACTACTGCGTGACTAGTCTGGCCGGTTGCCTGAGAGACAATCGAATTCATAAGAGAATAGACGTCACGGGGTGTTAAACTGTTTGCCATTTCTTAGCCTCCTATTTTCCAATTATAACATCTTTGAAGTGATCGCCGAGCTTCGCCGTCAGATCCAACTCAGGCGGCACGTCGAGCGTAGCGCCTTTGACGTTAAGCTGCTGGAGTAGCTTCGTAAACTGATCGTCACTCAACGTGACTCCGCTCGGTTCGGCCGGCTTTACGTCCGGCGCGGGCTTTGGCGCTTCGACTTCCTTAACTGCTTCAGGAGCTTCGGCGGGTTCCTGATCCGGCACGATCTTGACATCCGCGTCAAGCTTCATGATCTCGTCTTTGGTAAATCCTGCATCGATAAGTTTAATAATTTCCTTTGCTAACATCTTCATTGACCTCCTATCAATAAATTGTGATTACATATGTTATTATAAAAGCAAAAGAGAACGGCTGTCAATTCCTGACAGCCGTCTCTTCGGGGAGAATATATTTGTTATGATAACTCGACAAAATCGACGTCATAACCTGTTTTCTTATATTTTTTGCTTTCAAAAGTTGAGACAACTACGGCGGTATTATGTGCCTTGACTGCTGCAACAACGTCCTCATCACTCATGAAGCTCTTAACCTCTTCGAGATATCTCTGAGGCAGTGAAAGCAAGGAATCCTTCAAGATAACGACAGGGCTCTCACCATATCCGGAATCCGGTACGATGAACATACCGAAGATAGGAAGCTTAGTCTCGAGAGGTATCTCCGAGCAGTGAACGAACGGAAAATTATCTGTATTAATTCCCCAATCTATTACCTTACGTTGCTGATACTTTGAAAATACTGACATAACAATTCTCCTTTCTTATATTAAGGTATTAAGTTATCGACTGAACCGTACGGTTCGATTATTATTATATCAATGATATACAATCTGTCAACACCTACTTACGTATATACGTA
>Ga0247611_10008164_pt1 | contig 12972 bp, 11 predicted proteins | sample 177DNAGHGhighgp2_FD_192422 | JGI IMG/M metagenome (GOLD analysis project Ga0247611, IMG submission 192422) | Sheep rumen microbial communities from Palmerston North, Manawatu-Wanganui, New Zealand - 1770 DNA GHGhigh gp2 | ecosystem: Host-associated > Mammals > Digestive system > Stomach > Rumen... | reverse complement strand
GATTTCACAGATAACAATGAACATATCCGGTATGGAGACAGAGCCCGGGAAGAATCGGTAATAGAATTGGATAACAAAGCTGTCGGACTTGATGGCAATACCAGATATCTATCTCTAGTTACATGTGATTACTCTGTGAATAACGGAAGACTTGCTGTTATAGCGGTGCTCTGTGACTGATGCCGATCTCTTCTGCGATTTCAAAGAAAGCTTTGCGTGAATTCTTGATCGTTCTCTCGGAAACACAGAATGCAAGCCTGCAGTAGCCCTGTTTATAGAAGGCTGACCCCTGAACCAGGAGGAGGTTGTGAGAGGCACAGAGTGACGCAAATTCCTGATCTGTCATTCCCTGGGGCGTATTCATGAATATGTATAGAGCGCCTCCGGGTCTGACGGAATCAAATCCTGCATCGATAATATTGGAATAGAGAAGATCCCGTCTGTGTTCATAATTGGAAATATCTACTTTGGCGTTTAATGACTGCTCAATAACTCGCTGCCATATAGCAGGCGCGTTTACGCTTCCCAATGTCCTGTTCGAGATGACAATTGCATCTGTCAGCTCATCATAATCTTTGTGATTGGGACTAACCAGAGTGTATCCGATCCTCTCACCGGGAAGAGACAGTGATTTGCTCCATGAATAACAGATGATGAGATTCTCAATATATCTTAAAGTCTGTGGAACTTCGGCACCATCGTAGACAAGATCGATATAGGGTTCGTCTGAAATAACATGGATAAGATTCGACTGCTCTCGGAGCATTGAATTCAGAGATGTAAGGAAATCAGCAGAATAGATTACTCCGGAAGGATTATTGGGAGTATTGATGATTATGGCTTTGGTCTTTGGCGTTATGGAAGCTTTGATGTCTGATACATGAGGCATAAAGCCGGAATCGGTGTCAACTATGACAGGGACTCCTCCGTGGTTCTCGATATAACCGATATACTCCATAAAAAAGGGAGCCAGAACAATAACTTCATCTCCATTGTCAAGAATGGAATGGAATACATCGTTCATTGCAGCGGCGGCACCGACAGTCATGCAAACCGCTTTTGAATCGATGCTTATTCCCGATTCCTGTGTGCGCTTTGCTGCAACTGCAGCTCTGGTGGACTCATATCCGCTGTTGCTCATATAACCGTGCATTCCGGGCTTTGGTTCTGAGACGACTTTAAGAAGCGCTTCTGAGACTTTCTCGGGCGGTTCGAGATCGGGGTTGCCAATGGAAAAATCAAATACGTTGTCTTCACCGTAGATCTTTTTAAGTCTGTTGCCTTCTTCAAACATCTTGCGGATCTGGGAACCGCTCTTCAGCTTAACCTGCATCTTCGATGAGATCATATTGATACCTCCGTATATGGAATAGATGACTGGCATTAATTATATAACTTTATGTGAGAGGAGACTACTGAAAATGGGGAAATACACAACGGCCGATAAAGGGAAGGCTGCAGAGGAATATGTGGTGGAAGTGTTATGCCGGAAAGGGTTCAGGCTGTTGTGCAGGAATTTTGCGGTTCATAATGTTGGTGAGATAGATTCGGCCTTTGTAAAAGGGGACACGGTCTATATTGTCGAAGTCAGAGCACGAAAACTTATACCCGATTTTCCGACTCCGGCGGAATCCGTTACAAGATCCAAGAAGAGGAAAATAGAGAGGACGTCTTCGTATTTGATCAACAGATATGATCTTTGTGAGAAAAATATTTACTTTTTATTAGGTCAAGTGACTCTTGATGACTGTGGTTTGGTGAAAAATGTAGAATTTATCCCATTCTGATAATAATAAAATGAAAAGTGATTGTTTTAATATTGCATTATTTATATAATTGTCAAGGCAAAAATCAGATGTGCTGAATCAAAATGAAATTTCAGATTTGCGATATTTCATAATCGAAAGCGGGGAAAGTAATCTATGAAGTCTTACAAAGAAATGAGTGCAGAGGAATTGAAAGCCGAGAAGGCTTCTCTTGAGCAGAAATACGAGGAGTACAAAGCAATGGCTTTAAACCTCGACATGACACGAGGCAAGCCGGGATCTGATCAGCTTGATCTGTCCAATCATATTTACGACTCCCTGTCTTCTGAAGGCTTTAAGACAAGAGATGGTGTGGATACAAGGAACTACAATACTCCCGCTGGAATCACTGAGATGAGGGAAGTGTTTGCTCAGATACTTGGTACAGATGCCAATAAGATCTTCCTCGGTAATTCTTCAAGTCTTAATCAGATGTTTGATTCCATTATGCGTGCAATTGTTTTCGGTGAACATGATTCCGATAAGCCCTGGGGTCAGATCGAGGGGAAAAAGTGGCTCTGCCCTGTTCCCGGTTACGACAGACATTTCAGGGTAACACAGACACTTGGTTTTGAACTTGTTAACGTTCCCATGACAGAGAATGGTCCTGACATGGATATCGTTGAAGAACTCGTAAAGGACGAGAAGGTCCTTGGTATATGGTGCATTCCCGTTTACAGTAATCCGGACGGCATCGTTTATTCTGAAGATACATGCAGAAGACTTGCTTCGATGAAGACTGCAGCAAAGGATTTCAGGATCTACTGGGATAATGCATATGTTGTTCATCACCTTACAGATAATGAGTCAGAGCAGGGAAGTGTTCCTGATATCCTCGGCTTGTGTGAAGAGTACGGAAATCCCTCAAGAGCATATGAGTTTGCATCATCTTCCAAGATCACTTTCGCTGGCGGTGGCATATCCTGCATTGCTGCAAATAAGGATAATATGGATCATGCAAAGAAGATCATGGCTGTACAGACGATCTGCAACAACAAGATAAACCAGCTTGCTCACGCAAGGATGCTCCCGGATCTCGATGCAGTGAAGGCTCATATGAGAAAGCATGCCGAACTTCTCCGTCCCAAATTCAGCAAGACACTTGAGATCCTTGATTCTCAGCTTGCATGGACAGGAACTGCTAATTGGCATGAGCCTAAAGGAGGTTACTTCGTAAGTATCTTTGTACAGAAAGGTACTGCCGACAAGGTAGTTTCCATGTGCAAAGAGGCAGGCGTTGCATTGACTCCTGCAGGCGCAACATATCCTTACGGAAAGGATCCTGACAACTCAAATATCAGGATAGCTCCGAGTTTCCCTTCTGTTGAAGAGATCGATACTGCGGTGAATGTTCTCTGCGTTTGTGCTAAAATAACTGCCATAGACAAGATCCTGGAGGAGCAGTAATGAAAGATACATACGAGAGTCCTTTAAATTCCAGATACGCCAGCCGTCAGATGCAGTATATCTTCTCACCTGACAAGAAATTTAAGACATGGAGAAGACTTTGGATCGCATTAGCTGAATCCGAGATGGAACTTGGTCTTAATATTACTCAGGAACAGATTGATGAGCTCAAAGCTCATGCCGATGATATTAATTACGATGTTGCGGCAGAGGAAGAGAAGAAGAGAAGACATGACGTTATGAGCCATGTGTATGCATATGGTGTTCAGTGTCCCAAGGCAAAGGGCATAATCCACCTCGGTGCTACATCATGTTATGTCGGTGATAATACAGATATTATCATCATGAGAGAAGGTCTGGAACTCATCCGTAAGAGACTGGTTGTTGTTATCAATGAGCTTGCCAAGTTTGCAGATGAATATAAATCAATGCCGACGCTTGGGTTTACTCATTTTCAGCCTGCACAGCTTGTAACTGTAGGCAAGAGAGCATCACTTTGGCTTCAGGATCTGACATTCGATCTTGAGGAAGTTGTACACGTTACTGACAGCCTTAAGCTTCTTGGCTGCAAGGGAACAACGGGAACACAGGCAAGTTTTATGGAACTGTTTGCCGGTGATCACGAGAAATGCGTTGAGCTTGACAAAAAGATCTGCGCAAAGATGGGCTTTGAATCATCTTATTATGTTTCAGGACAGACATATTCCCGTAAGGTCGATTCTATGGTCCTTAATGCTCTTTGCGGTATTGCACAGAGCGCGCATAAGTTCTCAAATGACATAAGACTTCTCCAGCACCTGAAGGAGATGGAAGAACCTTTTGAGAAAGGTCAGATCGGCTCTTCCGCTATGGCATATAAGCGTAATCCGATGCGTTCAGAGAGAATAGCTTCTCTTGCAAGATATGTTATCTCTGCTTCTTCAAGCCCTATGATGACAGCTTCCGAGCAGTGGTTTGAGAGAACTCTTGACGATTCTGCAAATAAGAGGATCTCGATCCCCGAGGCTTTCCTTGCTGTTGATGCGATCCTCGGAATCTACGCTAATATCGCTGACGGACTTGTTGTCTATGAGAAGGTTATTAATAAGCATATGATGGATGAGCTTCCTTTCATGGCAACTGAGAACATTATCATGGATACGGTTAAGTTCCGCGGCGGGGACAGACAGGACCTTCATGAGAGGATCCGCGTCTATTCAATGGAAGCCGGTTCTGTTGTTAAGAACGAAGGAAAGCCGAATGATCTTCTTGAGAGGATCGCAAAAGATCCCGTATTCGGTATCAGTCTTGAAGAGACAGATAAGTTTATGGATCCTGCGCTTTATATCGGCAGATGTCCCGAACAGGTGACTGCATTCCTGGATGAGTGCGTAAAGCCTCTGCTTGAGAAGTATAAGGATGATCTTAATGTTGATGCTGTAGAACTAAAGGTATGATCTATTACGATAACAGTGCAACAACAAAACCCTGTCAGGCTGTAATTGACGGAATAAATGATAATCTTACAGGCGACCTCTTCGGAAATCCGGGGTCGCTTCATACACTAGGGGCAAAAGCTGACAAAGAGTACAAGAGAGTAACGGCTTCCGTAGCATCTATGCTTGGCGCGAAAGCCGATGAGATCATATTCACATCTTGTGGTTCAGAGAGTGCAAATACTGCAATCAGAGGTTACATGTCCCGCAACAGACGCGGCGGGAATAAGATTATTTCGACGAGGACTGAACATAAAGCAACTTTGGAAGTTCTTAAGAATCTTGAACAATCAGGAACTGAAGTCGTATATGTAAGCTGCGGTAAGGATGGCAAACCTGATCTTGATGAGATAAAAAACAACATCGAAGACTGCGCTCTTATGTGTTTTACGCATGTAAACAATGAGACCGGATCGGTCCTGCCGCTTGCACAGATCGTTGAGATAAGGAATTCTCTTAACAGAAACTGCAGGATATATCTCGACTGTGTTCAGTCACTTGGGAAGCTTGAGATCAATCTGTCCAGAATGGGAGTCGATATGGCAGCTTTTTCCGGTCATAAGATCCATGGAATCAAAGGCACCGGAGTGTTGTTTATCCGCAATGGAATTAAGATCGATCCTCTTATCCTTGGGGGAGGACAGCAAAAGGGCCTGAGGTCAGGCACTGAAAGTCTGTTGCTTGCTTCAAGTTTTGAACTTGCCTTGTCAGAGGCCGTAAAAAACAGGGAAGATGCAGTTAAGAATGTGTCATCTATCAATGCGTTTCTCAGAGCGGAACTTACTAAGCGGGGGAATACCATTTTGTCCCCGGATGATGCTCTGCCTTTTGTTCTTAACTGTTCTTTTGACAGATTTGAATCAGAAACCATGTTACACTGCCTTGAGATTTATGATATATTTGTATCCACGGTTTCTGCCTGCTCATCCAAAGCTAAGAAGGTCAGTTATGTTCTTCTTGAGTGTGGTATTGACCGTAAGCTTGCTGCAAATGCGGTCAGATTGTCTTTTTCAAGATATAACACGATGGAAGAGGCGCAGCAGTTCATCAGAACAATAGATGAGATATATGACCGTTATCTTGTACAGTAATCTGTAATTCAGGAGTTGAATATGAGTAATGTAATTCTTGCAAGAATGGGTGAAGTCACGCTTAAAGGACTTAACAGAGGCAATTTTGAGACTCAGCTTAAATCTAATCTTAAATGGCGCCTGAGAGGATACGGAAAACTCAGTATCTATCAGAGTCAGAGCAGAATCTGGATCGAAGCAAAGGAGGAAGATAATCCGTATTTTGCTGACAGTTCTGCCGCAGAAGAGGTAATGAGAGCTGTTACACAGGTTTTTGGAATCGTATCTGTAAGTTTTGCCGTAAAGTTCGAAGGTGATTTTGATTCGATCCGTCAGGAATCTATAAAGTATGTCAGACAGCTCCTTGCCGACAATCCCGATTTCAAAACATTCAAAGTGGAATGCAGAAGAGGTAATAAGAATTATCCCATGGATTCTCAGGAGATAAGTGCTGAGATCGGAGGAGATATACTTGAAGCTTTCCCGGAACTTACAGTAAAGATGAAGGATCCCGATTTTGTATTTAATGTCGAAGTAAGGGACTTCAATTATGTGTACTCCGGCAAGATGATGGCACACAGAGGTCTCCCTGTTGGAACTGCCGGCAAAGGAATGCTGCTCCTGTCGGGAGGGATTGACAGTCCCGTTGCCGGATATATGATGGCAAGCCGAGGCATGCCTCTGGAATGTGTATATTTCCATTCTCATCCATATACAAGTGAACAGGCAAAAGACAAAGTGATTGAACTCGCAAAAATCGTATCCGGCTTTTCAGGATCGATCAAGCTTCATATCGTTAATTTTACCCAGATCCAGTTGGATATGCTTAAGAACAGTCCTCAGGATATGATCACAATAACAATGAGACGTGTCATGCTTCAGATCGCTGAGCGGCTTGCAAGACAGAATAACTGTAAGTGTCTTATCACGGGTGAGAGCCTTGGACAGGTTGCAAGCCAGACTTTAGAAGCAATCAACGTAACCAATGAGGTTGTGAAGATGCCGATCTTAAGGCCTCTTATCGGTATGGATAAGCAGGATACCTGTGATATATCACGTAAGATCGGTGCCTTTGAGACTTCGATACTTCCTTATGAGGATTGCTGTACGATCTTTGTAGCAAAACACCCCAAAACTCATCCTTCCCAGAAGGATGTAGAAGACTCGGAGAAGAACCTTGACATCGCGAAAATGGTGGAAGACGGCCTCAAAGATGTCGAGACAATTTCAATTTAATTTGATATAATTAGATATCCTTTCCTCAGGCGGTGCAACATGAACGAACTTAAGCTCAATGTTTTCCTAAATCTGACCAATTCCGGAATTGAAGATGTTTTGAGGACTGTGGTTTTTCCCTCTGATATCAAGATCACTTTCTGTGACATGTTTGATGATGCGTTCGGTTATTGTCTGCTTCTTACTGAGAGCGTTGATGAAGCATCTGCTTTCAAGAGCGCAGGAGGTTCCAAGGCAAGGCTTTATTCTGTGTATATCGGAGATTCGAAGTCCTGCGAGAACAGATGTGATTCTCTTGACGATATCTGGCCGGTATCAGAGAATGCCAATATTACAAAGACGCGCTTCAAGAAAATCGTTGGCAATATTAAAGCTGTTCATGATGCCTGGTTTTTTAAAAATCTGTATTTCACGGCATTGGATTCAATTCCTTCACTTTGCTGGTGTAAGGACCTCGAAGGCCGCCATTATAATGTAAATCAGCACTTTTCACAGACCGTGAGGAAATCAAAGGAAGAATGTGAAGGCAAAGACCATTATCAGATCTGGAATGTGGATCCTGCTGAGCATGCATCTGGAGATTTGATCTGCGTTGATTCTGAAGATCTCGTCCTTACAGAATTAAGAACTATCAGACTTGAAGAGAATCTTGAGACCCAGGATGGCAGGGTTAAGCTGATGACATACAAGTCTCCTGTTTTCAATGAGTTTGGTGAGGTTATCGGAACTGTAGGCGTGGCTAATGATATAACTGCACTCAGTAATGTTAAGCATGAGAATTCACTCCTGGTTGAGAGTGTTCCTTTCCCTGTGATAGTCTGTGACAGCAACTGGAAGACTGTTATGATGAACGGTACGATGAGAAGACTTCTTAATCTCAGCGGTCCTGTTGATAAGTTCGACTACCAGACATGGAAAAAGTATTTCTTAACGCCTGTATCTGAGCCTTCAATCAATGAAGAGCGTCATTATGTTAATCAGATATTTGCGGCTGTAGATAACAGGGTTCCGTTTAAATTCCAGCTCAATGAGCAGGATATCAGAGATGTATTTGATAATCTGACCGGATATATAGTAATACCAAGAAAACTCGGACCTAACGGAGAAATGCTCGGAGTTCCGGAAGCGTAATAAAATTGTGGTTTACTATTAATAATAAATAAAGTAAACTATTTCAGTTATAATTCAGTTTTTATTACGGAGGCTATATATGTACGATCACATCAGGGCAGAAGACCCGGAAGTATTTAGTGCAATCTCACAGGAGCTCGACAGACAGCGTAATAAGATCGAGCTGATTGCATCTGAGAACTTTGTAACAGAGGCAGTTCTTGAAGCTGCAGGTTCACCATTAACAAATAAATATGCTGAGGGATACCCGGGAAAGAGGTATTATGGCGGATGTGAATATGTTGATATAGTTGAGCAGCTTGCAATCGACAGACTTAAGCAGCTCTTCGGTGCGAAGTATGCCAATGTTCAGCCCCACTCCGGTGCTCAGGCAAATACCGCTGTTTACTTTGCTATCCTCGAGCCTGGCGATACTATTCTCGGTATGGATCTGTCACACGGCGGTCACCTTACACACGGCATGAAGCTCAATGTATCTGGAAGAACATACAAGTCAGAGTTCTATCAGGTCGATCCCGAGACTCAGATGATCAACTATGAGGCAGTCCGTGCAAAGGCACTTGAGTGTAAGCCTAAGGTCATCGTTGCAGGCGCATCAGCATATCCCAGGATAATTGATTTCAATAAGTTCCGTGAGATCGCTGATGAGGTTGGTGCATATCTCTTCGTTGATATGGCTCATATTGCAGGCCTTGTAGCTGCAGGACTTCATCCTAATCCGGTCCCTGTAGCTGATATAACAACAACTACAACACACAAAACTTTAAGAGGTCCCCGTGGCGGCGTAATCATGTGCAATGATGAGGAACTTGCAAAGAAGATCAATTCGGCAGTGTTCCCGGGTCAGCAGGGTGGACCTCTTATGCATATCATTGCAGCTAAGGCTGTTGCCTTCAAGGAAGCACTCTCTCCTGAGTTTAGGGAATACGCTAACGGTATCGTCAAGAATGCGAAGGCTCTGTCCGAGGCTCTTCTTGCAAGAGGAGTAAACCTTGTATCTGGCGGTACAGACAACCACCTTATGCTCATCGATCTCAGAGGTACAGGCATTACAGGTAAGGAACTCCAGCTCAGACTTGATGAGTGCAATATCACAGCAAATAAGAATACGATACCCTTCGATCCCGAGAAGCCTTTTGTCACATCAGGTGTCAGAATCGGTACGGCAGCTGCTACTGCAAGGGGAATGAACGAAGAAGATATGGTGGAGATCGCTGATCTTATCGCTGACTGTATCTTCGACTTTGATAATAAGAAGGATGAAGTGATCGCAAGAGTTGCAAAGCTCACTGCGAAGTACCCTCTCTATCCTGACCTTAAGTAAAGCAATGTCAGATATCTACGAACGCGGAAGCGAACCTCTTGCCTACAGGATGTCGCCGAGAAATCTCGACGAATACATAGGGCAGGAGCACGTTATCGGCAAAGGCAAGATGCTTAGAAGAATGATTGAGGCAGACCGTCTGTCCTCAATTATTCTTTTTGGACCTCCTGGGGTCGGTAAAACGGCTCTGGCTAGGGTTATTGCGCTGTCGACAAGTTCCAAGTTTGAACAGATCAATGCCGTAACTGCAGGCGTTCCTGATATAAAGCGTGTTATATCTGATGCCCAGAATCCGATCCTCAGCGAAGGGAAGCGTACAGTCCTCTTTATTGATGAAATCCACAGATTCAATAAGCTTCAGCAGGACAGCCTGCTTCCTTATGTGGAGAATGGTACGATAATCCTGGTGGGTGCCACAACAGAGAATCCTTTCTTTGAAGTCAATAAAGCTCTTATATCGAGATCGACGGTATTGCAGCTCAAACCTCTGACACAGGAGAATATAGAGAAGATCATAAGATCTGCCATCAATGATCCTGAACGGGGATATGGCGATACCGATGTTGTTATAGCTGATAAGACTATATCTGCTATAGCTTATAACAGTAACGGTGATGCAAGGAATGCTCTTAAAGCTCTCGAGCTTGCAGTTATCACAACAGCGCCTGATTCCGAAGGGAAGATCAATATAACGGATGAAGTGATAGCCGACTGTATGCAGAACAGGATCATTGCTTTCGATAAGGACGGGGAGAACCATTATGATAATATCAGTGCGATGATCAAGTCCATGCGCGGTTCTGACCCCAATGCTTCGATACTATATCTCGCAAGGGCATTGAAAGCAGGTGAGCCCATAGAGTTTCTTGCCAGAAGGATCATGATATGCGCTGCTGAAGACGTAGGACTTGCAAATCCCAACGCGCTTCTTCTCGCCGTTGCAGCATTCCAGACTGCAATTGCCGTGGGAATGCCTGAAGCACGTATCCCTTTGGCTGAGGCGTGTGTGATGGTTGCTTCATCTCCCAAGTCAAATGCGGCATACCTGGCAATAGATAAGGCATTATCTGATGTTGAGAATACAGATACGGGCGTAGTCCCCATGCATCTGCGCAATGCTCCGGCATCCGGAATGAAGGACCTTGGGTACGGTGTAGATTATAAATATGCACATGATTATCCCGGACATGTTGTCAGACAACAGTATATGACAGATGCTACGATCGGACGTAAGTATTATGAACCGACAGTAATCGGATATGAGAGTAAGATAAAAGAATACCTGGATAAGGTTGATAAGATCATGAACGGAGAACAGGAGTGAATATGAGGAAGAGAATAATCTGTATATTATTATCGTTGGTTATGATTGCCTTTGCCGGTTGTGACCGCAATAAGATGACAAAGATGGATGTGGATGATGCTGTAACTGTTGAACAGCTTAATACTTCATCAGCTCTTGTTGTCAGAGGTTTTTTTGAAGCTTTATTCACGAATAACCGCGAGATGTTTGAGAAGTGTTTTCCCGAAGAGTTTATTAACGGGCTTAAAGAAGATAATATCGATATGTTCGCACAGTATTCCCAGAGCCTTGCAATGCCCGGTGAATTTGCAGGAACACAGTACCTGAATTATAACGAGTTAAGCGCTGAGGGCGGCTATGATGACTGGGAAGTGTTCCGTAACGGCATATCTGAAATACAGGGAATTCCGGCAGATCAGATAGAGGCTATGCAGATCGTTCAGATCAAAGTTTATTTCGTTAACGACGGCGAGAATCAGTATATTGAGATCTATTCTATAGCTTATGAATACGGCGGATCATGGTATATGTACGAGATCCAGAATTCTAATGCGGAGTTTGATGAGAAATGAGATTTGTTATTCAGATCGTTGATAAAGCACAGGTCAGTGTCGACGGCAGTGTATGCGGTTCAATTAAGCAGGGTTACTGCATCTTTGCAGGCGTAGGTTCCGGAGATACAAAGGAGACTGCAGGCAAGATGGTGCGCAAGATGCTGGGCCTTCGGATCTTCAAGGATGATGAAGGCAAGATCAATCGTTCTATCAGAGATGTGGAAGGCGAGATACTGATGATATCCCAGTTTACTCTGTATGCTGATTCTCGAAAGGGGAACAGACCCAATTTTATAAACTGTGCTCCTCCTGATGAGGCTTCTGCTCTTTTCGATTATACGGTTGAGAAAATCCGTGAGGAGATCCCGCGGGTTGAGACAGGTGTTTTTGGCGCACATATGTCAGTAGCCCTGACAAATGACGGACCTTTTACGATAATACTGGATTCTGCTGATCTGAAGTAATACTACGATCTGTAACTGCCGTTGATCTTTACATAATCATATGAGAAATCACAAGTGTACATCCTGTCACTGAACTCGCCCTCATGGAGGATGATGTCAATCTTGATGTCATGCTGGGAAAGAAGTTCTTTTGCAAGTTCCTCATCAAAATCGAGAGCGATACCGTTCTCATATGTCTTTAGACCATTTAATCTTATATCGATCCTGTCAGGATCAAACTTTGCTCCGCTGTAACCGGCAGCTGTAATGACTCTTCCGCAGTTAGCATCTTCACCGAATATCATTGTCTTGACCAGGGGAGATCTTGCAACTGACGTAACTACAAGCTTGGCATCGTCTTCTGTTGCAGCTCCGCTGACAGTTATCTCTACAAATTTAGTAGCGCCTTCTCCGTCTGATGCGATCATTCGCGCAAGGTCTTCAGACAGGCTTGTCAAAGCCTCCTCAAAGATCTCATAATCTTCGCTTCCATCTTCGATTTTTGTTGCGCCTGATTCTCCGTTGGCCATTATGATTACGGAATCGCATACGGAAGTATCTCCGTCAACGCTTACTCTGTTGAAAGTGTGCTTCACAGCGGATCTTAAGGCTTTGTCCAATGTCTTGCTGTCGATTGCAGCATCAGTGGTGAACAGACAGATCATTGTTGCGAGGTTTGGATGAATCATGCCCGAACCTTTTGCCTGACCTGCTATAGTAACTTCGTTGCCGTCTCCCAGGGTAATAGTCGCAGCGACTTCTTTAGGAACGGTATCGGTTGTCATCATCGCATATTCAGAATCATGGGCAGAAGCCTCATCAGATGAGAGACCTTCAGTTAATTCAGGAATGACGCTGATAATCTTGTCAACAGGAAGGCGTGTCCCGATGACTCCGGTGGAGGCAGTAAGTATCTCGCTGCCGGAACAGCCTATTTTATCAGCAACGGAAGAAGCGATCTGACCTGCGTCATCTTCGCCGATACTGCCTACACAGGCATTAGCCACCTTGCTGTTTATGATCATGCCGCGGACTTTGCTGCCGCTGTTTATTATCTTAATGCTTCTTGTAAGGGAATGACCTTTGACCAGATTGGATGTGTAAACTCCGGCAACGTCTGCAGGTGAATCAGATGTGATCAATGCTACATCGAGAAAAGATGATCTCGGATCGTCTTTGTTTATGTTTGCAGGATCTGAACTCTTAATGCCGCCACAAACACCG
>Ga0247611_10008163_pt1 | contig 12972 bp, 20 predicted proteins | sample 177DNAGHGhighgp2_FD_192422 | JGI IMG/M metagenome (GOLD analysis project Ga0247611, IMG submission 192422) | Sheep rumen microbial communities from Palmerston North, Manawatu-Wanganui, New Zealand - 1770 DNA GHGhigh gp2 | ecosystem: Host-associated > Mammals > Digestive system > Stomach > Rumen... | reverse complement strand
TATATGAAGAGCAAGTGGGTAGTCGAAATGAAAGACATCTACTGCAACAAGGAATACCGCATCTGCGACACAAAGCTCGGCGCGAACAAGGAATACAGAGAACTGCGGGGTCGCGAAGACATCGACTATTTGGAGGAACCCGTCAAGATGACTTGGGACGAAATCTCCGCGCTTGACCCGTCCGACAGGCATTGGTGCTAGGAGGCAACTATGGAAATTCTCAACAGCTACAAGTTCTCGGAGGAAATGCCGAAGAACCCATCGAAGAAGCAGAAGCTCGCCTTTGAAGTGGCGAAGCGAATCAGCGAGTATATGGGTCGCAACGACCCGAAAGGCTATGTCAAGGTGACCCTCGAAGCCACCTCGGAAAGCTCTAGCGAAAGAACCTTTGCGTCAAAAGACATCTATATCTCCGAGGGCATTCCCGGGGACAAGTGGTGGTTCAAGAGCAATACCAAGATTATCGAAGCCGTGTACGGGTTCGTCAGTCGTGTGCATAATCTCGACAAGCTCACCATCAAGCTTTTGCCCGATGTAGTCCTCGGGACATTCACTTACGACAAGAAAGAGGCAACCAATGGCAATAAGTAAAGTACTAACCGGGAAAACCCAGCTAGACCAAAAGCGAGTCGCCCGTGCTTGGGCTTACGATGACAAAAACGAGCACGGAATCAGCTTTGGCACCTACCGCGATGCCGGACCGGTAGATTCGGTCGGGGCATTATGTTCCCACAACGGAAATCATGAGCTTTCCATCGACCTTTGCGCCTGTGAAAAACAGGGACTCCCGATTGTCATCTTTGACGAGTTCGGCAGGCGCTTCAGGGTAACCCGTGTCGGCACAGAATTTCCTAGCTTTCTTGTAGAAGAATCCAAAAAAGGAGAAACAAGATGATTAAGAAAAAACTTTTCGACTACACGGTTGAAACATGGAACGTTGATTCCCTATACCCCGACGGCTCCCCCGACGAAAAGGGCATGGTCATCGGCCTACGCAAAAACGGTACCGAAACTCACGCCAAAGGAGTTTTCCACATTACCGAAAAGGACGGAAAACTTACCGCCGTTCTTCACCTCGACCGTCTTGCGGAACGAAACATCCCGGTTTACATCGACGTAGGATGCAAGAGAATCCTAGTCCAAGCGTAGCATCGTATGAGCAAGGAACGCAAAGCAGAACAATAGAATAATTTTTTTTTATGGAGAATCCAATGCCCGACAATCAATTTACGGTTTCGCAAATCGGAAGCCACCTTATGGCGAAATTGGCGCTTAAAAGCGAGCTTCGCAAATTAGCAATGGACATCATTTGGAGTGCGTTTCCCGAAGCCGTTGTCGGCACCGGGAACTTCACACAGAAGGAAATCAAGGAAAACGACGACAACGAAAGTGTCATTTACGACCAGGGCTTTGAATGCAAGAATGTAAAATTGTGCCTGCGAGCAATCCGTAAGATGGACGAGGCGACATTCAGCATATTGCACCTGACCAACTCCAATTTTGAACAGGTGGAAATCAAAGACCTGTCAAAGTTGCGAGAAATCGTCACTTCCAATTTCTGCACCTTTGCACAGCGTCTTGAAGATTATCTTGTATTGAAAGATATTAAAATGAAGTGCGACATCAACCTGTCCACTTGGCCCATTACTACCCTATTATGCAATCCAAGAGGCTGTTCGCTGACCGCCACTTTCGAGCCTGACGGAAAATGCCACGCCGTAATCACACGCGGTCAAGAAAAGGCCGTCATTGACGAAACCGTAGACATTAAGAGGATGGATGTGTTTGCTGACCTTATCTACAAAAAAATCGACGGGTTTGGTCCAATAACAGACGACTCTACCGATTCCACTAGCCAAGCCGAATCGTCAGGAACCCCTATTAAAGCCTCCCCCTGCGATTTCTGCGAGCTAGGCAAGGAAGTCACGTCAGACTGTTCAGACTTTTTTGGCGCCATTTACTCATTGCGCTATTCTAAAGAAACCGGGGAAGTCACCATAACGAATGATGGCAACAAAGGCGTAGGCGTGTTCAAGTTCCCCAAATGTCCGTTCTGCGGGAAGCCCCTCGGCAAGCCCGCCGAGCAACAAGCTTAAAACATACATTTAGCCCTCCGTTGCGCTCCGGGATTTTCCCGGGGCGTTTTTCTTCGCCTTCCGCCCGGGTCAGCCCATCGTAGCTACCCGGATTCCTCATGGGGAGCCACGGAAGGGCGCCCGGGGGATATACGCGATGTAGAAAGAAAACAGGAGGCCACACTATGGCAAGCATCGACACAAGCAAACACGAATTTCAAGTACTCTTCCATTGCGGAAAGGATGTGACCTTTCTTGTAGGTTACTACCGCGAATTTGACAACAAGATTCCGCACTTCACCACCACCGCCAACATTTTCAATCGCAACCACAGCGGACTCCTGCGTGGACCGTCCGGTGGTTCGGGCCAATGCCAATCTCGTGCGCTCAAGATGAACGATAGCTTCCTCCCGGACAGCGAACACGCCAAGTTCATGGCATTTTGGACGAAATGGAACACGCACCATCTGCATAAGCTCTCGGCAAAACAGCTCAACAAACTCATTGCAGACCTTGATGAACTGAAGCAGACGGGCGCCCCCTATATGGAATCCCGTGACGGCGACCACGAACTGTTCTTGCAACGCCATTCAGTCAGATTCGTCAAGGTGAAGCCGCATACCGCCTACCGCATCAAGTGGGACACCGACGGGGCTTCCTTTGCAGAATGTGGACTCCCGCGTGGCTCCGTGATTCTCCCGTTCGGGATGACATCGGGCGAGGACATCAGCGATTGGCTCTCGGAAAAGTTCGGGTACTGCCATGCCGGTTTCCTCACGAACTTCAAGACAGACGAAGAACAGGACGGGTAATACAGTAGCCTAGCGGGTCCCCTCATGGGGAGCCACGGGCGGTTGCTCCCGGGGCATACCCGGGACACAGAACTTTCATCCAAAGGAGCTATATAATATGAACACACAATATCTCATTCCGTTCAAGGACTTGCAGAATACCATCGGCGCTTCACCCAACTTCCCGATGACACCCAAGCAGGAAGCCCATTGGCACAAGGAATACAAGTTCAATGTCCGCGGGGTAACGCTCAAGGTGGAACGCGGGGACTTCGGGCTTTGCAACTGCTCGATGCGTACGGAACTCCTTTCCGACACCGCAATGGAACTTCTCGCCCAGCTCGTCAAGGCGGAACTTGAACAGTACGACGAAATCGACCGTCTCGTGGATGAATACAAGAAGCATACCCCGGTCGATGGCGACTCGCTCGAAGACTATCTGTTCAAGGAACAAGAAGACCTCCTCGTTACGAAATTCAAGGTCGCTTACGACGAAGACCTAGACAAGCAGAAAATCAAACCGGGTACAGTCTGTTACAACCGCGATACGGGCGAATATGCTACCTTTATCTCCGATGTCAAGAAAGACACCGCCACAGACGGCTACAACTGCATCGTGGCACCCAACTGTACCGAGCTTCCTGTACCGTCCAACGTATTCCTGCGTTTCGCCCGCAAGGTAGACCTCGTTCAGAAATACTAACAAAGGAGCGCCCAAATGACAACTGACGCAATCACATCGGCAAACGCCCCTAGAACCGTCTACAAGCTCGTAAGGCAGGGCAAGGACGGGAACCTCTACCCGCTCTTTATCGGCAAGGACAAGCCATTCCGCTTTGGCGAACGGATGGACTGCGAGTTCATCCCCACAAAGGGGTTCGCCCCCCGTAGCCTCGGGGACGGAAACATCGGTGGATGGCATTGCTGTTTCACCTGCTTTGCGGAACACCTCAAGGAGACCAAGAAGGACGGCGAGAAACGCGTATGGATTGAGTGCGACAGGGAAGGCGAAATCCGTACCTACAAGCGCTCCCTGATGCAAGGTGGCGATTGGATTCTCTGCGAGACAATCATTCCCCGCCGTGTAGTCCCGTGGGATGAGGTGCGCGAAATGCAAAAGAAGTTCCGGGAAGCCCACGGGATGCCCGTCTAGTTACCCGGGTTCCTCATGGGCGGCCACGAGAGGCCACTTTGGGGCTATACGGGGAGTGTCAAGAAACCAACCACTTAAAGGAGTTATCAATATGGCAAAGCTCAACAAAATCAACGACGACTACAAGAACGAAAATCACGAAATCGACATCAGCGCATATACAAGCGACGCACTCGAAGCTTACCGAATCACCCGCGACAATATGACCGTTGTCGTGAAGATTATCCGTGTCTCGCGTTGTTTTAAAGGGTGGGGTCCAGCACAGTATAATGTAGGCGCAGCCCTCTTTGGTTACGGGGATAGCCCTATCTATATGGACTTCTGTTCCGAAGCGAACTTTGCGTACGCCGCGAATGTGTACTACAGTCAAATCCCGAAGACCCAAGAGGGTATGGATAATGCATTTACCAATCTCCGCGATATGCTTATCCACGACAACCACTGTACGCGCGTCACAGAGCGAATCAACGGGGATGCTGCCAATTATTCCCATGCCTTACATGAGGCAAGGAAGACACTTTCCGAACTGAGCGACGCTCTCGAAAAGGACGGCTTGCAGCTCGCCATCGACCAAGAGGGCGACGGACGAATCGTCATTGTGCCGATTGGTATCGAGTTCCCCGTGTTTCCCCCACCGGAGGCATTGCTTAAGTTACCCGAACAGCCAATTTCTCTTCAGGAATACACCGACCGACTCCCGACCGTGTACTCAAAGAACCTCTCGTTTATCCCGGACATCAGCCGTACACAACTTGCAGTAACCAAGCCTGTCGAAAAATAATTTTTACTTTTCAAGGAGCCAACTATGAAGATGCAACCGCGCAATTTGTTTCTTATCGCTGTGGAGATTGAACGGGGTTCCCGAGAATTTTTCCTCGAAAAAGTCAAAGCACACATCGTCAAAAACAAGCAGATGTTCGAGAGCTGGTGGAACTATATGCCGGGCATCTTCATCGTGGTATGCCCCGGCAACATTACCCTTGATAACATCAACGACTATCTTCTCAAGTTCGACAAGTCTAACCACTATCTCGTCATCCATCTTGAACACATGACGATGAACGGGTGGCTCCCGCGTGACGCATGGGATTGGCTCAACATACATACCGCCGCCGTCCGAGTCAGCCATACCGAGAACCCGACGCTCGGCCAGCTCTATGAGCATTACCTGTTTCAACAGGCTTTCACGAAAGTTTGGACGATAGCCGATATCGACAAACTTCTTGAACCATGCAAAGCGGACTTCAAGCCACAGGATATCGAGAATGTCCGCACACGACTAATCAAGGACTTGCAAAACAAGCTCGCACATCACAACAGATAGGTAGGTAAAAGATGTCAAAGCACAAGAAGCCGATAAAGCTTACAAAGAAAGTTGAAGTCCCCGTGAACCCCATCGTTTTCGGGTGCAACGCGCTTGTCGAGAAGCACATCGACAGCACCATCGGGCATAGCTCCGAGACGAACCCCATCGTGAAGTCCCTGCTGGACGGCAAGACGCTCCACAAGAAGCGCAGACTGAAAGTCCTCCCGGTGACCATCGCGGCACTAGAACGCCTCGGGCAGAAGTTCGACCTTGAGGGCGCTTTCGGATGCCCAATCAATGAATACCTTTGCGACTCCTGCATCTACCCGGGCGACGGGTGCAAGTACCGCAAGCTCTCCGAAAGGGCTACGAAGTTCCTCCTCTCCCTCGGCGCGCCAACCGACGAACTCCGCGTAGAATACCGTGCTCATCTGTGCAGTATGGCTAACGAGCGCCCGTTCGAGATTGTCGATGGTATGGCGGGCGGACAGTTCTACGAGGAAATGCTCGAACTCCCCATCAACGGGAGGACCGAATACCTCTACCTTATCGCGTCCACCGAAATGTGCCATGTCATCCACAGGCGAGACCCGAGGAACGGACTCAACGAATATATGAACATCCCCGTCCTCAAGGAGTTCCGCGAACGTGAACTGCTCGGGGCTACCCGTGACTATGACGAGCAGTACGACAACGCCACCACGGGCAATGTGTTCGATTCCGAGGGTTTCCTCACGAACCTTTGGATAGCCGAGAACCTGAAGACCTGCGAGGTCTGCACGGAACCCGAGACCGTGCGCCACGCGGCAGACCGCCCCGTTATCCTCGCGGGGAAAAAGCCGATGAAGCACTCGCAAGCCTACAGGTACATCCACATCACGGATGAAACCTGGGCGAAGTACGAGAGCGCATCCACCGCCGTCAGGGAGCAAAAGAACTTTACCGTCCCGAGCTGGCTAGTCCGCGCCCACTACGCCCGCATGCGCGGAAAGACCGTGCTTGTCAAGGCCCACTACGCATACCGCAGAAAGGGTACCGTTACCGCCGAAGCCGTGGACTACATCGTTTAGCCCCATCAGGTTACCCGGATTCCTCATGGGGGGCCACGGGCTGATGCATCCGGGATATACCCGTGATGTAAACAGGAACCCCATTCAAAGGAGCCAACTATGAGAAAGAACGAACAAATCAAGATTCAGTCCCCGGAAGTAGAACAGGAAATCATCAAGGCCGTCAAGGACTGTGGTGGCAAGCTCGACCGCGTTGAAAAGTACCAGCTCGTCGGCAAGAATACGGTTTGCCCCATTTTCCGTCCGGCATCGGTCCCGTATGTCTGCCAGCTTGTAAAGCACGGCAAGAAGTGGGCCTGCAACCGCCGCAAGCCGAGCAGCGACGAACTCTTGTGGGAACCGAAGAAGTACTCCAATAGCATCGCGGAAGCCGTCAAGGAATGTCTCACGGGGTTCAAGGATAATATCACGCCGGTTAGCCCCGTCCCGTCCAAAGAAATCATCGCGAAAGCAAAGGAACTCTACAAGCAACTGAACTCCTTTGTCAAGGAAAACAACCTCAAGCTTGCGTTTGACCTCGAAGACGATGTTATCTTCCTCGCCCCCAAAGATACCCGATGGAAAACCGGGGACTCCGCTCCTAAAGGTCTCACAAAAGCCGATGGCAACCTTATTGGCGAAATGTACAGCAAGACGACACTCTCCAAGATTGGCGACATCGTGAGCATCCATACGGGCGACGCGTCTTGCGACTTCGACGACGAACTTTTCTACCGCGCATAATTTTTAAGGAGGCTAACCATGACATCACTCGAAACCATCACCAAAGAAGAACGCGAACTCTGCGATGAACTCGTCAAGGCCGTACAGGAAAGCCCCGTGTACGGTAAGTACCGCCACGAACAGACCGAATTGGCAACCAACTACCGCACAGGCGAAGTCACTCTCCGTCTCGATGCAAGTTGCCTCAAAGCAACAGACGGGCGTATCAAGCATGTCGTCTGCAAGGCCGTGGAAGACGGGATGAAGCGAATCGAAGACGGGCTGTCTTATTTTGCACAGAAGAAAATCACCGTCTACCGTACAATCAAGGACGATTCCGCATCGGTAACTTTCAAAATCTTCCAATATCACGAACCGCAGACCATCGAGGTCACCGCTGACTTTGCAAAAGGTTCCCTATCCGAGACAGCGACAGCCATCATCAGATTCGCCGAAATCATCGCAAGCCTGTACAAGATTTGCTCCGCCTATGGTACATACGGGGTAACATTCGCGAAAATCAATAGCGCGGGCAAGACAATCAACAAATCGGTCACCTATGGAGTGCATTCCTATGCCGAAAGCAAGGCAAATTTCGAAGCGTACGCAATCGCCGAATCAGCACGACTCATCCGCGAGTGCGACGACGAGACCCAGTACGACCCGTTCATCCCGAACTATGCCGAAATCACAACCAGCGACACAAAGGATGTGTTCAAGGTAAAATTTTAATTTTATGGAGGCCACGATGTCCATTATGACACCCGAAGAATATGTCAAGAAAGACCGAAAAATCACCGGCAAGCCGATTTTCCTAAATACCAAAGCCGAAAAAGCATTCCTACAGGTGTTCGGAACCGAATCCAAGCAGAAATACGATATGGTGCCGGGCTGCGAACGCTGGTGTACCAACCGAGTAGCCCTTGCATTCAAGCACAAGAAATATCTTGTTGAAAGCGATATGGTTATGTACTATGACGCCGGGGAAATCCATGTATCGTTCGTCAAAGAACCAATCATCATCGATGCGCCAACATCATTTTCCATCGGTGCTTCTAGAACACAAGCCGCATACACAACTTTCTTCCGCAAAGTTCTGAAGCTTCTTGTGGCCCGTTATAACATCCTTGTTGCCATTGCGACCGCAAGGGTTATCGCGAACAACATCTAAGGAGGTACCGATTATGTTAGACTTTACTCTCCCGTTCAATGCCGCAATCGAGCGCTTAAGAAACAACCTGCTTACCGTTCCGAATGACGCCAATTACCTGTTCACACATCATTGCCCGGTATCGGTAAATCTGCATTTGACCGAAGAAGACCACGCATTCCTAGACCCGTTGTGGGACACAGCCCGATTCAAACTCGGGGACATGAAGTTCGAGTATGGTGAAAAAGTCGTCGAGGGGGCGGTTCACCCGTCATTCTTCAAAAGACTACTCGGAGCCAAATCTAAGCCCGGCATCCTTTACACGATACAGGCAGACACTTGCGATATCGTCATGCAACCCGTGTATGACCAAGGCAACATCGTATCGGTAAAATCCCGCTTCGAGTTCAGGTCCTCATTCAAGCCACAATACAAGATATTCACGATAGAATACATCAACGAATGTTGGGTACTTCGTTCCAACTTGCCAGAAGGCGTAAATCAGTTATGGGTATTCAAAGACCCCGACAAGATAACCACCTACGCAGTTTCTTGGCTTGCCGTGCAGAGTGACCGCATTATCAAACACATTAATCACTGCATCGAAAAGTCCCACCAACTTGACAAAAAGAATGATGAAGAGCGCGATAAAAAGGTCCGCTACCTGTGCGACTACCTCGGCATTCCCGCCGACAACACGGCCGAGCCGACAAAACCTATCTAGACTTACGCCCGCCGGACGGCGGGCTTTTTCGTGTCCGCCCGGGATTCGCCCCCTGTACACTATCCAGTTTCACCATGGGAGGCCACGGGAGGACGCTCCGGGGATATACACGGTATGTAATCAAGGAGGCCAATATGGCAGACGAACAGAAATGGATTCTCAAACACGAACCATCAGGCAATCCAACGCTCGTTATCACTCTCCCGAAAGGAGCGGTCAAGTTCAAGGCAACACTCGCAACCACCAAATTGTCGTCCGTCGCCCCGGCGCAAATCGAAGAATGCCGGTTTGCCGTTGCTGACCCATTCGATGTACGCGAGTTCGGCATCATCAATCCCCTCAAATTTATCAAGTACATCCCTCTAGTTGAAGATGATGGCCAATGGCGAGAAGCACTTACCAATGAACAAGCCGATAAAATCTACGCAAATGCTCGCCGTGAAATCTTGTACCGTGCCGGAGCTGAACTCCAGTCTATCAAGTTCAAGCTTGAAGGAGCAACCGATTTGTCCGAGTTCCGCGAATATCTCACCAAGCGTGAACTTCGTAACCTCGATAACGGCAAACTTACCATTGAAAAAGCTTGCGGATTAATCTATTCGGCCGCGGGGAAGCGCATCAACGATACCGCCAACGCAACGATTGCAAAAGTCCGCAATGCGCTCAAAACCGACCTCCCCGACAAAATCAGAATCGATGTCGTCTACACAAAGGGCCGCGATGGAAACACCGCCGAGGCCGATGTCTATGCCAATGGCAGGGCCACCGGCAAAGCCGCAGGATGCGGATTCGACCTCCAGGCTTCCGCCATCGTCAAGGCGTGTAACCAGCTTCCGGTATTCATCAGCGCAGTCGCTAAATTACATCACGATGCAGTCGGTGTGAAACACGCATACAAGTACACCGCGGACACGACTCTGTGGTACGACAATATTGGACTGTGCGACGGAGCCGATATCGACAAGGTAACTTACCTTCTCGACCGAATTGGCTACTACCTTGCCGCCGAGTTCCACCCGAAGAACAACATGGCCGACGGCTATGTGTACATCAAGAAATAATTTTATATTTTGTTCTTAAGGAGGCGTTATGCTCAAGAAACACTGGTTCACAAAGGAAACCCTCGAAAAGCACGACATGGAAGGCTTGGAAGGACTTAACACTATCCCCGAGTTTGTAAGGTTCGTACGGGAATGCAAGAAGGAAGACGGGGCAACTTTTTCTAGCCTCTCCGAAGCCGTCCACGATGTCATCCGAGTAAAGGCTAACCATATCACTTTCAGCATCCCCGGAAACGAACGCAAGGACTTCCTCTTCATTGAGGCTGGCAGTTGCGAGAATGGAATGCTGTTTGCAATCAACCCGGACTTCGACTGGGACAACTACGAGAAGACCGCCGCGAGCTTCCCCGAACGGAAGCCCGAGGATGCATCCGAAGAAGAACTCCTCCGCATCATCGCAAGAAAGTGCTTCGAGAGCTTCAAGCTCGACACCCCCGACAGTCCGGAATCCAAGAATCTCCCGGACGACATCAAGAACTTCCTCCACATTTGGCGCAGACGATTCTGCTAAAGGAGCAACAAAATGACTACCACCCGAAAGAACAACTACACCTATCTTAAGCATTTTGCGGAACGCCTCGACACGGCCTGTGGAATGCTCTATCCAAACGGCACAACCTTAACCAATGACGACGAAACGAAGCTCCTTGTCAAGCCACGCGGTATGATTGCCGAACTTACCGACAAGGACGGAAATTGGCTCGCTGCCCTGCAAATCTCAAGCGACCACCACTGCGTATGGTACAAGGAAACCGGAATGGAGGATTACGTGGTATGCAACCCCGAAATCCTCGACCTCGCATACGAGTGCGACCGGGAAAAGAGAGCCAAGGACAAGAGATAGTACCCGGAATCCTCATGGGCGGCTACGGGAGGTCGCAACGGGGGCATAACCCCTATGTAAAGAAACAAGGAGACTAGATATGTCAAAGTACAAGATGCTTACACCGGGAAACAAGGTCGCGATTTCCCTCAAGACTCTCTACGAGTCCAAGCCGAACGCTCCCGAAGCGGGAATCGTCGGAACTGACTGCGGCCACGGAATCTTGAAGAGCAACGACAGCGACCGCGATTACTACGACCTCGACAACGGCGAGACCGCCTACGCCTGCTGCGACGGGGAGACCGTGACTGTTGTCTCCGAGGAAAACGGGAACGTCACATTCCGCAATGAAAACGGCGAAATGCCGTACGACTTCAAGCTTTCAATCGCCGAATGCGAAACAGCCATCTTCGGCCTCAAATAAGGAGAACCCATTATGTGCAATACATTGCCCGAACTCACCGCCTATATCCGCCAGTGCAACCACAAGGCGCCGATTAATGACTACTCTTCATTCTTCGATGACTTTAGGGAAGTAGTAACAAAAGAACTCGGCAAGTACTACAAGTTGAGCGAGTTCAAATTTATTGGCGCTTGTGACGGCTGTGCCACATTTAGCGTCACCGTAAGCGGTCATTCTTGCTTCCCCGAAAATTGCCACATTGAAGTGTTCTATTGCTATGACTACGAACATAGTGTAGGCCATCTTAGAACCCATATCTCATCGGAAAACTTTACTCTGGTAAAGGATATCAAAACCAATGTGGAACTTTCCAGCAAGCTTAATGATTTGTATGCCATTGAATTTATCAACCAGACAGCTATGTTGGCCGCTGAAGAACTGAAGCACCACCTCTGCCGCATTCCGTTTGGCAAGCTGAAGGAAACCATCGGCGTTCTCAAGGTAGACTACGATAATTTTATGGAACACGAGTTCCCTGTAAATATTTTTGAAACCAGCAACAGCGCCCGTGTATTCCAAACACTATCAGTCACCCGTGGACACTTCTCTTTCGGTGACCCGAGCTTCTGCGCCGAAATCTACAGCGACAAGGGAATGCAATATCTTGCCGACCGTCTCTCCAAAGTGCTTACCGGAAAGCACGAAGAAGACCCGGACAAGCAATTCGATGACGATGACATCACCGACTTCGGACTTATCATCCTCAAGAACGAAATGGGCATCGTATCGGACGAAGATATGGACCATCAGGACATCAAGCCGGGTACAATCTGCTATGACCGCAACAAGCGCCAGTATGTAGCATACCTCCAGGATGTCAATGATGAAGTCATGGTAGACTATCAAAACGCCTATGTGCAGATTCTCCCTGCATCAGCCAATAGCATCCGAGCCAAGGCAACCGGAACCATCGAAACCACCGGAAAGGTAAACCTCATCCCGCAATACTAGGAGTACACTATGCCCACCACTTGGAAAAATGTAGAATACCTTATCATTTGCGAAAGCCTCATTTGGCGCGGTGACATTTCGGCCAGTCTCAACCCGCTATGCTGGGGAAGGGGGAAGGAAAATCTCGAAGGCGCCGACGAAATCATCGATAGACTTTCCCGTGACTGTTATTATGGCCGCGTTGGTCAGTTCCCGCGCTTCATCATCAAGTTCGATAACGAGGAAAAGCCCCGTGAAGTATTCACCAATCAAGAAGACTGCCCGAGCCTCAAATACCGCTTACTCAAGACATTCGGCCTGTTCTACCGCAAGCACACCCTCGCTATTCTTGCTATCTTTGAACTAGTCGCACTCGCCGGCATAATCGCATTATCTAAACAAGATAGCGGGGACAGCTACCTATTAGCATTCCTCCTCGCAATGGGTATCTCGACACTGGTAATACTAATGCTAATGTGCATCATCAACTATCGGATGTGGCGAAAGCAAGCGGAATACGAATACGACATAAACCGCAGGGAAATCTAGACCAGGCTACCCGGATTCCTCATGAGGGGCCACGGGAGCTTCCCACGGGGATATACCGGTGATGCAACGAAAGGAGCTTTGAAATATGGAAATGATGTCGCACAGCGAAGTCAAGGACCGCATGTGGAAAATCAACAAGCAGGTTTCCGAAAGGGCCGCAGAGAAAGAACTCAAG
>Ga0247611_10008162_pt1 | contig 12972 bp, 5 predicted proteins | sample 177DNAGHGhighgp2_FD_192422 | JGI IMG/M metagenome (GOLD analysis project Ga0247611, IMG submission 192422) | Sheep rumen microbial communities from Palmerston North, Manawatu-Wanganui, New Zealand - 1770 DNA GHGhigh gp2 | ecosystem: Host-associated > Mammals > Digestive system > Stomach > Rumen ... | reverse complement strand
GGACTACCTGCTGGGTCGCAACGCCACGGGCTACTGCTACGTGACGGGCTTCGGCGACAAGAGCCCTCTTCATCCTCACCACCGCATCTCCGCAGCCGACGGCATCGAAGCACCCTTTCCGGGTATGCTCGTCGGCGGACCGAATCCGGGACAGCAGGACAAGCGTGACATAAAAGCAACTTATCCCTCGGCATATCCCGACGAATCATATATCGATGATGCTGAGTCCTATGCCTCCAACGAAATCGCCATCAACTGGAACGCGAGTCTCGTCGCCTTCCTCTGCTGGCTCGACGCGCTGCGGGACATATAATCATCTTGCCTATCGCTTTTGTTTTTGATACAACGAATTATACAAATTAAACGAATTTGTCTTGTAGAATAGGATGCAATAACGGGCGAATGACAAAAGGGGCTGTGCCACGTGACACAGCCCCTTTTGTCATTATGTAACTTGTACTACTCGTAGTAGTAGAGTTTCGTTGGCGTAAACCTGTCGCCCGTCAGGAGCAGGTGTTGGTCGTCAAGGACGTCGAGGATGGGATCGCCGGAGAAGTTGATCTCAAGGGTCCATGTGCCGTCGCCGTTGTCCTTGAGCAGGTCGCTGGTGCCGGGCTGGAAGTCGGCGCCTGTCCAGGTGGTGCTCCACCATCCTGTGGTCACGCGAATCTGAGGATCCTCAGCCTGAAGATCGACATAGAAGGTTCCGGTCTTGATGATGTTCCACTGGTCCTCGGGGAATGTGGCGATGCACTCGTTGTTGCCGTCGTGGCCCTCGAGGCCGAAACGATACGTACTACTCCAGCTGACTACGCCGGCTGAGCCGTCGTTCTCCCAGAGGACAACCTCCTTGGGAGCGCCGCCGCCACCGTGAATAATATCGATGAAGTAGATCTCCAACGGGGTGAATCCGGCACCGGTGATGAGCATGTGCTGCTCGTCGAGCGAGCCGACGATAGGATCGTCGCCGAAGTTGACCTCAATGTAGTAGGTGCCGTCGCCGTTGTCGATGATGCGCTCGGCCATGTTCCAAGGAGCGATGTCGTTGTCGGCGCCCATCCACTGAACGCTCCACCAACCGGTGGTGAAACGTACCTGATAGGAGTCGGCATCAGGACGGAATCGCATGTAGAAGGTCTCGGTCTTGATTCTGTTCCAGATATCCTCGGGGAATGTGACGATACACTCGTTGTTGCCGTCGTGGCCCTCGAGGCCGAAGCGATATTTGCCGCTCCAGTTGATGGAGCCGTTGCCCTCGGGATCTTCGTTGACCCAAACGGGAACCTTCACTTCCTGGTCGCCGGGGCCGTCGATCCAGATCTCCTCCTCGGAGTAGAGTTCCAATGGGGTGAATCCGGCACCGGTGATGAGCATGTGCTGCTCGTCGAGCGCGCCGACGATAGGATCGTCGCCGAAGTTGACCTCGATGTAGTAGGTGCCGTCGCCGTTGTCGATGATGCGCTCGGCCATGTTCCAAGGAGCGATATCGTTGTCGGCACCCATCCACTGAACGCTCCACCAACCGGTAGTGAAACGTACCTGATAGGAGTCGGCATCAGGACGAAATCGCATGTAGAAGGTGCCGCCCTTGATGATATCCCAGATATCCTGCGGGAATGTGACGATACACTCGTTGTTGCCGTCGTGGCCTTCGAGGCCGAAGCGATATTTGCCGCTCCAGTTGATGGAACCGTTGCCCTCGGGATCTTCGTTGGTCCAGAATACGGTCTTCACGATTTCCATGTGGCCGTTGTCGGCAGCAGGCTCGTAGGCGAGTTCGGGCATCGGAATGCGCTGTCCGTCGTAGGTGAGTAGATATCCCACGAATGTACCTTTATAGATATTCTTGAGTGGTACGCGGAAGATGAGGTTGCTGGTTCCTTTGCGATAGAAGTCCTTGTGGTCGATGAGCTGCCACACGGAGTCGGGATCGAGCAGTTCGACGGCGTTGATGAACTCGAGGTCAGAACCGAAGACGGTGATGAGTTCACCGCCCCCGGCCTGTTCGCCGGGTTGCTTGGAGAATCCCCTGACGACGGTGTGACCGACGGTCATCGGCAGTGGCGATTCGACCTCATCGTCGGCCGAACGCACAATGAGCTTGCCACCTTCCTCGGCAATGGCCGCGGGGGTGTTGACACGAATCATATCATTGCTGACGACCTCGAAATCGGTCACCGTCACGCCACCAGGGAAGCGTATTTCGGTGGCACCGAGGAATCCCGAGCCATTGATGGTTATCGGCTGATTGGGGACGACCTTTCTCGGGAAGAACGTTTTGATGCCCAGTCCGACATCGGCCGAACCTAAGCCGTCGTTATCGGAACAAGCTGTGAAGGTGGTGCCGATGAGGACCACCGCCAGCAGCGCGCCTAAATAATTGATTATATTCTTCATAATTCGTTACAGTTTTTAGTTGACGAGTTAACGAGTTGACAAGATGACGAGTTGTTAGTTATCGTTTTCGTTATCGTATTCGTTAACATTATCGTATTCGTTAACGTTATGGTTTACCATCCCGGGTTCTGAGTCAGATTGGGATTCTTCTTGATTTCGGACTGCGGAATGGGATAGAAGTTAAACTTCTCGTCCCACTGGCGGTTGACGGTAGAACGTGTGAGCTTCAAGTCGCTGCTGATATTGGCCACCTGAATGTTCTTGAAGTACTTATCGCCCTTCTTCCAGCGACGCACATCCCAGAAACGATGGTTCTCGAAGGCCAGCTCAACGAGACGTTCGCGCTCGTAGCGAGCGACCCACTCGTCGCCTTCCTCTGTGAACGGTGGCATCTGAATGTCAGCGCGGTTGCGGAGGACGTTGATAGCCTCGTTGGCGGTCATGCCGAAGGTAGCGTCGTTGGCGCTGCCCGTGGTGTTGAAGACAGCCTCAGCATAATCAAGATAGAACTCGGCCAGGCGGAAGAGAATCCACGTATGGCGGCGACGGGTCTGGTTATCAGCTGTGGTAACGCAGGAACCATCGACGTACTTGCGGAGGTAGTAACCAGTGGAGGTGGCGCCATACTTGGGAGCGGCATTGAAACCACCCTTAAAGGTTTCGATGACTTTCTTCTGAGCGCCGTTGGTGGGCCATTCGTCGCCATTCTTCACCACGGTGAGTGCGAAGCGCGGGTCGAGGCCTTCGTAAGGATCCACTTCGTTGAGGTCGATGCTACCGGGATAGCGCTGGGCGAATGTTTCGCCGTTGTCGAGATATTCATACTGGTCAACTAAGCTTTGGGTGGGGCAGTTGCCGGAGGAACCGTTCTCCACACCGATGGGGTAGTTGGCCATCTCAAACGTGTTGCTCTCGCCACGACCTAAGCCGAAGATGATTTCCGGGTTCAGGAAAGCGTCATGTCCCCACAGGTTGGCGTAAGGGCTGAGCTTCAGGCCCCATGTGGAGGCGTTGTCGAGGATATATTTGCAAGCCTCTGCAGCCTTACCCCACTTGATCTTGTCGCCCGACGGGTTGTGGAGGGGCGAAGCGGCATACAGGAGGGTGCGTGCCTTGAGGGCATAGGCGGCAATGCGCGTGGCACGGCCGACCTCGGCGTTGATTTCAGTGACGTAGGACTCAGGCAGATAGGGCGCAATGGCATCGCACTCGTCAACGATGAACTTGACGATGCTGTCAGCCGAGGTGCGATGTATGTTGTTGGCCTGAGCGTTGGTGAGGGTGGTCGTCACGAGGGGTACGTCGCCATAGGTCTTGAACAGCTCGAAATAGAAGTAGGCGCGCAGGAAGCGTAGCTCGTAGGGGAAGAGCTCCATCTGCGCCATCCAGTTCTGGTAGTCGCTGTTGTACTTCCAGTCGGAGATGTCCGTTTCGTCGAGTTTCTCGAGGTACATGTTGACATCAGCGATGGCGGTGTAAGCCTTGTTCCAGGTGTTGGCGTATGGATTGGCGGGGCTCCAACCTCCGTTGACGTAGTTGTTGACAGCTCCTGTTTCGAGGGCATACTGTGCCTCGTCGGTAGCGCTGGCGAGGAAATATGCGCTGTTGGTCTCCAACTCATTATTATACACCTGGGCATAGACATCGAACACGAGGTTCTTGATGCCGTCGGAGAAATAGTTGTAGGTCCACTCCTCGTCGCGTGTCGTTTCCTCGGTGTAGTCGAGATCGGCACAGGAGACAGAGAGTGCACAGAGCAGGCATAGAACGCTGGACCAGCTGCAGTATTTCTTAATAGTTATTGTCTTCATAATCGTCTATATCTTTTTAGAATTGAACAGAAAGACCTACGTTAACAGCCTTCATGACGGGATAACCGGTGTTGAGGTTCTCGGCGTCCATGGTGCCGATGTTGTCGAAGGACAGGAGGTTCTGTCCCTGGACGAAGATGCGGGCACACGAGACTTTCAGCGGATCAACGACCTTTGCAGGCAACTTGTAGTAGAGTTCGCAATCGCGCAGCTTGAACCAGCTGACGTTGCGGTACCAAATCGTGGAGGGCTGTGCGTTGTTAGCCACGTTTTCCGTGGACAGACGCGGATAGAGGGCAGCGGCTCCAGCATTGTCGAAGCACTTGTCGTAGTACTCCTTCGAGAGGTTGCGGTTGTCGGAGAGAGCTCCCCAGACGCCATCTACGTAGCGCAGGTTCTTCACCTGCTGGGCTGCGCCCTGGAAGGTGGCGTTGATGCCGAAGCCCTTGTACTCGAGACCGAGGTTGAAAGCGTAGTTCAGTGCCGGGAAGGCGTTGCCGTAGTCCTGAGCCACGAAGTCGTTTTCGTTGATGACGTTGTCACCGTTGATATCCTTATACTTGATATCGCCGACCTTGACCTGTCCGAACTGCTGGACGGGGCTGTTGTCGATGTCAGCCTGATCCTGGAAGAAGCCTAAGGCCACGAGGCCACGCTCTGCATCGGCAGGACCGCCGACAACAGAGAGGTTAGGATATGCGGGGGTTTCGATCCACTCGAGGATCTTGCTCTTCACGTAAGAAACGGATCCACCTGCATTGAGGTTCAGACCATTACTGAATGTCTTGGCATAGCGCAAGCCAAATTCAGCACCGTAGCTGGCCACGCGACCCTTGTCGTCGTAGGACGACTGGATGCCGACCACTGCGGAGTTGAGGGAACCGGCGCTGACAAGAATGTTACGACGCTGCTGATAGAAGAGGTCGAGCGTGACGTCGAGCGAATTGGCGATGCGCAGGTCGGTACCGAGGTTAGCCTTGTAGGCCGTTTCCTGCAGGAAGTCGTCGGTGGGGAACTGCGTGAGGAATGCACCCCACGAGCTCTGGAAATTGTTGCCATACCAGAACTGCCCGTGGCTGTTGTTCCAAGCGGGGAGCCAGAGGCCAGCCTGAGGAACGTAGTCGGTATGCTGGATACCGCCCGAAAGACGCACCTTACCATAGTTGAGGAAGCTGCTTTCGGGATTGTTGGCGTAGATGTAACCCAAGCCGGCGGTCGGCGAGAAGGCCCACTTGGCAGGATAGCTGCGGTTGGAGCCATTGGCGGCCAGGATGACGTCAGCCATCAAGCGGTTGGCGTGGTCGTAGTGCAGGGCGAGCTGCCAGTTGGCGCGATACCACGTGTTGCTGCGACCGTCGCGAATCTCGCTCTTCATGTTGTAGCCTGCATTAGCAGCAAAGTTGTCGCCATTGCAGAATTGGATGCCATATTTCAGGCCAGCGTTGAAGGTGGCGATGCGCCACTGCGAGTCAACATAGTAGTTGAACTGCAGCTTATCCTCAACGGTACCCATGACAGCTTCCTGCATAGCGCCGGTGCCATCGTAGTAGTTCCAGCCGTACTGATAGCCCTTGGTGCGGGTTTCAACGGTGTTGGAGGCGTTGTCATAGGAACCGCCTACGTACAGCTTCAGGCCCTTGGTGATGACATCGAGATCCTGTTCCAATGTGATGTTGGCCCAGATCTGACGCTGGTGGGTCTTCATGAAGCCTGCACCCTGCGACTTGGCCAGGAGGTTGAAGTCGCCGTAGGTCTGGCTGCCGCCCCATACGCTGCCGGCCGGGGTGAGGCCCATCGTGCGGACGGGGAATGCCAGAGCAGGAACTTTGTACAGGTGCCACCAAGCATCGTTGGAGCTCACGTTGGGCACACCGTTGGTTTCCATGAGGATACCGAGGATGTTGGTTTTCACGCGGGTGCTCTTGCTCACTTCGAAGTCAACGTTGGCACGGATATTGGCCTTGGAATACTTCAGCTGCGAGGTCCAGTCCTCCTGTTTGGGATTAGCATAGAGGCCGCGGGCATCAGTGTAGTCGATCTGTGTGTAGTACTGTACCTTGTCTGTTCCACCGAAGAAGGAGAGGTAGGCGTTGGTCTCGTGAGCTGTGTTCTTGAACACTTCCTTCTTCCAATCGATGTTGGGATAGACATAGGGATCGCTGCCATCCAGGAACTTCTGCATTTCGGCATCGGTGTAGGCTGCGGCGGCACCGTCATTGGCACGGGCGCGATTGAGCGCGTTGGCATAGTCGTAGGCGTTGACCATTTCAGCCGTCTGCGGATCGAACTGGAACTTGTGGGAGTAGCCGGCCTTGAAGTGGTACTTACCGTCCTTGTTGCCATGCTTGGTCTTGACAAGCAGCACGCCGTTGATGGCTTCGTGGCCGTAGAGAGCTACAGCAGCTGCATCCTTCAGGACGGTGACACTTTCCACTTCCTCGACGGAGAGGCGGTCGATGGGTCGTTCGACGCCATCGACAAGGATCAAGATATCGCGTTCGCCTGTCGTCTGCACGCCACGGATATTAAACGTTGCGCCTCGACCTTCCTCGCCCTTGAAGCCTGTGTTCTGGTAGGCGTTCAAGCCAAGGAGCTTGCCGTATAGGGCATCGGCCAGGCTGATGGCTGAGGTGCGGCGGAGTTCCTCGGAGGTAATCGTCGTTGTGGCTGCCGTAGTGAGGAATTCGGACTGCTCAACACCATAGCCTAAATCTACCTTCTGCGACTCCTTGTCGCTCAGCGTCACCTGGGCATTCGCCGCCATGGGGACGCCCAAGAGTACCGCAAAGGTACATTTAAATATATTACGTATTTTCATAATTTGTTTTCTTTTTCGTTTTCGTTATCGTTATCGTTACCGTTAACGTTATCGGTTTTACCATCCGGGATTCTGAGTAAGTCCGTATCCCTTCTGAATCTCAAGACGCGAGACGGGGTCGAGATACCACTTGTTGGTCCAGTAGCCGGGTTCCCACCAACGGCGTGCGCCGTTGACAATCTGCGGCTTCTCGTATTCGAACTTTGGCCAAGGAGTTCCTTCTACCCAGCGCTGGTCGCCTTCGGTCAGGCGGTTGCCGCTCTCATCCAAACGATAGACGCGAATCTCATGCAAGGGCTTGGTGAAGAGGTCCTGACGCTTGCGACGTACCATGTCGTAGAGGCGGTCACCGCACTCGGCACCGATCTCGCAGTTGCGTTCGCGAAGGATTTCGTTGATGAGGTTCTCCTTGTTGGAGGTCAAGTTCAGGGTCGGGTTCATCGTCTCGAGACGTCCCAGTCCAACGCGGCTGCGCACAACGTGCAGGTCATCCAGAGCACCGCGGAGGTCGCCGGTCTCGGCCTTAGCCTCAGCACGGATGAGATAAACCTCAGCCAGACGGATGTAAGACACGCCGATGTACTCGTCGTTCATCTTATTGTCCTGATAGTCGAGCATCCACTTGAACTTACGATAGTGAGAAGCGCAGTCGTCGCTTCCGGCATCGCCGAAGTTATCCTTGTCGTAGAACATAGCTCCTTGCTCCCAGGTGTCGGCGTAGTTTTTACCGTTGTAGTCGAAACCAGCGGGCATCGACTGACGGGGCACGAGCATCGTTTCATAGAGTCGCGGGTCGCGGTCGGCGAAGATGTCGATGCCGTCAGGGTTCTTACCCGGGCCGTAGATATCCATGTAGGGGAAGTCGCGGCCGTCCTGCATGCCGAAGCACTCCATGAGCTCGTTCGTAGGAACGGCACCGCCCTGACGATAGCAGTCGAGTGCGAAGCCTCGCCATCCCCAACCCCACGAGTTCTGGCGTTCACCGTTCACCACGGCATCACTCAGGTACTGCGTAGGATGGACGTCGAAGATTTTCTCGTGGCGTGTCTCGTTGTTACGATAGCGATAGGCACGACGGTAAGCCATACGATAGCCGGCCTCGTCCTGTGTCTCGGGTTGGATGAGTTGGTAGTAATCGCCGTTGGCGGCATTGTCATCGAAGAAGTCGTTGCAGTACTGCAGACAGCGTTTCCACAGCGACGGGTCTTCCTTGCCGAACCACACGTGCTCCTCGTTCTCGAAGCCGGTCGGAGTCTTGTCGTAACGCATATAAGGCTCATTGCTGTTGAACAGCGGCGAGGCGGCAAACATCCATACCTTGCAACGCAAGGCACGGGCTGAAGCGCGGGTCAGGCGGCCAGACCACTGACCGATGTCGGCGTTGGGGATATTCCATCTGAATCCAGGTTCATCGATAGCGCACTGGATGAGCGAGTCGATGAACTCCACGGTCTGCCAGGCAGTGGCACGACCTTCAGTGAAACCCTCGCCGACAGGGTAGGCCTTCTTGACGAGGCACAAGCCGCCGAAGTTGCGGAAGGCGTCGAAATAACGGCTGGCCATAATCGTGTAGGCCTCGCCGCGCAGGCAGCTCTTCTCTTCGTCACTCAGGTCAGGCACACGGTCTATGTTTTCAATAATCTGCCAGCAAATGCGCACGGCCTCATAGATCGACACACGACCGCCAGCATCGCTGTCCAGTCCACCGGTCTTGGTAGAATAGGAGAATTTACCTTGGTAGTTACCATCCTCAGTGTCCTGAGCATCTTCGGTCAAACCGCCGGGGTAGTAGCTCTGCTTGGGACCGCCCCAGCTGACGTAGCAGTGATAGGAGTCGGAAAGCACGTCGATAGGGGCGCCGTTCATCATGTTACCAGAGGTGTACGTGCAGTAGAGCTGTCCATAGGCATTCCACAGGAAATTGCGGACATATTCGCCTTTCTGGAACACCGAGTCAGCGTTCACCTCAACACCGGGCGCTTTCTCGAGGAAGGCGTTGCCCAAATGGAAGTCATCGACGCAGGACGTGAACATGCACGTCACAAGCCCCACACCTAATATATTATTAAAGAACTTTTTCATAATCTTCAAGATTTAAATGCATCAGAAGTTAACTTGTAGGCCGAAGTTATACACGCGTGTCATAGGATAGCGCATACCATAGTCGAGACCTGAGCCGGGTGCTTCGGGGTCATTACCCTTGAAGTCGGAGAAGGTCAGGAGGTTCTGGCCAGAAGCATACAAACGAATGTAGTTGACCTGCGGCAGCCACCTTATCTTACTAAAGGAATAGCCGAGTTCCATATTCTTCAGACGAACATAGCGCGCATCGACAAGCCAAGCACGTGAGTCGTGGTTATTGTGTACGCGGTTTGCAAACGAGATACGCGGCAGTATGGCGTCGGGATTATCTTCGGTCCAGGAGTTGTCGGCAACCCACTGCGTCAGCGCCGACGTGTTCGTCGAACCGAACTGATCGCGGAAGTATCCGTTAAGCATACGGCTGGTGTGTTCTGCACCGACCCACAGCATCGAGAAGTCAAGACCTTTCCAGCTCAGGTTGCCGTTGACGGACCACGTGATTTCGGGGACATCGGTGTAACCGATAGGCTTCTGGTCGTTCTGGTCGATGAGGCCATCGTTGTTGAGGTCAACGTAAACGGCATCACCATATTTGATATCATACTGCTGATCGGGCATCGCCACACCATATTTCGCCATATAGCGTTCTTCGGTGCCGGGCTGGTAGAACTCGAAGAGATCGTAGCCGAAGGGCTGTCCGACAGGCAGACCAGTGCGGCTCAGGTAGTCATACATGGGGGTCACCTCGAGCATCTCGATAATCTTGTTGCGGGCAAAGGCAATGCTGGGGCTAATGCTATAGCGGAAGGCACCGACCTTGTCTGCCCATTTCAGGGAGAGCTCGAAGCCGTGGTTCTTCACGCGGCCCTCATTGACATAGCTGCCAGGAAGACTGGTGACAGCAGGCAGCAGCGAGGCGTTCGAGACAAGGATATCCTTGCGGTCCTCCCAGAAAATATCGAAATTCAACGTCAGACGGTCGCGCAGGAAGGCGGCATCCAAACCGAGATTGATCTTTGTGGCGGTTTCCCAAGTCACACCGGGGTTACCGGCCGTCAGCTCCCTAACGGACTGCAACCAGTTGCCGCTCGTGCCAAAGTTGGCACCGCGGTTAAACGGGTTCGTCGTCATCGAGCCCTGGTAGAACTGCCATGCACCGGGCAGATAGAGGAAACGAGCATTGCGGGTGTTATCATTACCGACACGACCCCACGATCCACGCAACTTCAAGTAGCCGAAGCCCTCGGAAATGGGTTCCCAGAACTTCTCGTTCGAGGGAATCCAACCTACGGAGAACGACGGGAAAACGCCGTAGCGCTTACCCTCAGCAAAATTCTCAGAACCGTTGTAACCGATATTGAAATCAAACAAGTAGCGGGTTGCGTAGTCATAAGTCACACGGCCTACGAGTCCTACGTAGCCCTTTGGAATGGAGCGATAAAGGGCGCCATCGGCATCCCAAGGATAATAGGTCTTGCTCTGGTTGTACAGCAACAGGGCGCCAACGTTGTGGAGACCGAACTTGCGGGCGTAGTTGAAGCTGGCCTCGGCATACCAGTTGCGGTTGCCCCAGCGGCTGTCGTCGTACGGAAGAGGCCAAGTAATGTTTTCTTTGCGGAGGACCTCCTGACTATCAACGATTGTTGCCACATAGGTGACACCCGTTCCGAAGCCGTTCTGGCGATTCTTGCGAGCGGTGTAGTCGGTGTTGTAAGAACCTTTGATTTTAAAGTCCAGACCAGGAGTGAGGAAGCTCATGTCAAGTTTATACTGCAGGTCCATGCTCAGCACGTTATTGCTTTGATTGACAAAGCCGAGGTCGTAGTAGTTGGACAGTGCATCGCGGTCGTAGGGGCCTACGATGTTAACGTCGGAGACGACATGACGGCCCTGGTCGTCAATACCAATACCTGCGTAGGGCGTAGCACCCTGCAGATAGCGGAAAATAAAACCTTCGCCACCGCCCATCGTCGTGCGATTCTGTACGCGACCGCCCAAAGTAAGGGAGAGCTGGCTGCGCTTGGAGATGTCGATGTCGAGGTTGGCACGATAGTTGAAGCGGTTGTATTTGAAGGTTTCGTCTTCGTTCTGCGAGAAGGTCTTGAAGAGGGAGTTCTGGTTCATGAAACCAGCCGAAACGAAATAGCGTACGCGCTCTGTGCCGCCTCTGACGTTAACGTTAGCCTGCTCCTGCCACGCTGCATCGTTCATCATATATTTGATCCAGTCGGTGTTGGGGAAGGTGACAGGCATATCGCCGGTGCGGAAATGCTCCATGACCTCTTGGTTGAAGCGGATACCGGTGTTGGCATAGGGCGTGTAGTCCGTGATGTTCACGGTGCCGGGCCACTGGTCCATGGGCAGTGCGTCGGTGATGGCGGTGTAGTTCCACATCTTGCCATAAGTGTAGGAGTCGGCAAAATCGACGAACTTGGAGATCGTCTGCACAGCAGTGCTGGCGGAGACGGTGACGGAGGCCTTACCGGGTGCGCCGCGCTTGGTGGTGATAAGGATGACGCCGTTAGCGCCTCGCACACCGAACACAGCTGTTGCGGAAGCGTCCTTGAGGATGGTGATGTCCTCGATTTCGTTCGGGTCGATCTGTCCGAACTTCTGCTCGGGACGTTCAACACCATCGACAAGCACGAGAGGTTCGGCACTGTTGAGCGAACCTATACCGCGCACGCGAATGGTGTTCGATTCTTCACCGGGCATACCTGATCCCTGCACCACGGAGATACCAGGCAGTCGTCCCTGGAGAGCGTTCTCGACGTTAGGCACAGGAGCCTTCAAGAGTTCGTCGCCTCCGACGGCGGAAACGGCACCAGTGATGGTGATCTTCTTCTGCTGGCCATAAGCCACGACGACCACTTCTTCGAGGGCCTTCGTGTCAGGCTGCAGTGTCACGACGATGGCTCGTCCGTCAGCCTTTCGCGTTTGGCTGAGGTAGCCCATGAAGGTGAACTGGAGTGTTGCTCCGCGGGCCACGGACTGGATTTGGAAATGGCCGTCCATGTCGGTAACGGTACCGACGCCACTTTCCACCACCTTCACAGAAGCGCCGTAGAGGGGTTGTCCCGTCTCGTCGTTCACTGTGCCTTGAACCGTCAGATTCTGTGCAAACACTACATTAGGCAATGCGCACAGGAGTGCTAGAATGCCTAATAGAAAACATTTACTTTTCTTCATCTGGTCATGTTTTTTAAGTAAGTATAGTTAAACAATAAGTGAATTTGTTCACAAAAAAAGCTTAAAACATGCTTTAAAAGCGCGTTTTCGAATGCAAATTTATAAAAAATTCCAAACTGCAATGGAAAATTACTAAATTTTTTCACTGGTAAGTTAAATTATTCTGCTTTTTGGTCAAAAAAACAGTCTGTTTGGGACAAAATAAAGTTGAGAGTTGAAAGTTGAGAGTTGAGAGTTGAAAGTTGAGAGTTGAAAGTTGAAAGTTCTTCGGAGTGTCGAAGCGACCAAGGTCGAGCGCTTGAACCCCAATCGTTCATTAGGATTTGTGTCAGATGAGTAATTGTCTCGAGGAGCTTTCTCGCTTCTTCATCGAAGGCGTAGCAGTCTACGGCGAGAGGGAGAGGTGGGAAAGATGCGGACCGATTTAGGATTAATCGTTTCGCTCCTCAAGAATAATCATTCTGCCCGACAGACACAAATCTTCAGCTCAAAATTCCTAGCATTTTTAATTGCTTGATGATGATGCAGCAATTGCTTGATGATGATGCAGCAATTGCTGCATCATGATTAAGCAATGATTATTCTTAGCAATAATGGCCAAGATGAACAGTCTGTTGAGGCTAAACGACTAAAGGAAACGAACGATTCGCCCTGCTGCATATAATGATACAACAG
>Ga0247611_10008161_pt1 | contig 12973 bp, 8 predicted proteins | sample 177DNAGHGhighgp2_FD_192422 | JGI IMG/M metagenome (GOLD analysis project Ga0247611, IMG submission 192422) | Sheep rumen microbial communities from Palmerston North, Manawatu-Wanganui, New Zealand - 1770 DNA GHGhigh gp2 | ecosystem: Host-associated > Mammals > Digestive system > Stomach > Rumen ... | reverse complement strand
TCAAAAGGTTCTTGCTTATCATATCATTTAGTAGGTAAAATCTGATTGTCAAATGAAGCATCCTCATAATTAATTTCATCAAATATACCTGCTCTGCCATGGACATAGAATCCATTTTGTTGAAAAGCCTTTATTTGTAAGGATTCTTTTTCAGAAGGATTACTCAAATAATTAACTACTACTGGGATTAAATTATTATATATTATTCCATTAAGAATATTTTCATTAGAAGAATATTCTGCTGTTAAATTAATAATAAAATAGGCTGGTATAACTCCTATATAATAGGGATTAGGGACCTGCTCAGTAGGCTGTTGTGTAAATATATTTAAACCTGTACTATTTAAAGTAAAAGTATCAGAAACTGTAAATAACCCAGAATCAGTTAAATCTAATACAATCTCATTTCCACTATCATCAATATAGCTCGAATAAATAGAAGCAATTTTTACATTATTAAGATTATATGAATCATATCCAAGGAGTGTTAAATTTGAGTTAAAGGAGCCTGTACTAGAATATTCTATAGTTTCACTTTGCAATCCTCAGGTTTTTATTTTGTTTTTATAAACAAGACTATATAATCTAGCTCTCTTTTGATCTAAGCTATAAAAAATATTATCAATATTTGCAGAGTATAAAGGAGTTCATGAATATCGTGTAATTCACTTATTTACTCTTTCATTAAAACAAAGGTTCCAAGTTTCATCTTGCTCTGAGTTATAAAAAGTAAACATCACATCTCCCTTATAGTTATTATAATGTGTTTTCACATTTTTTAATGCGACAGTAGGATACTTATCCGATTCTGAAAGTTTAATATGATCATTTAAAAATCTCTGAACTTTCATATCAGAAATAATTTCCATACCACCTTGTTGGGTCACTCTTCAAATCTTTTTTGCATAAGTATCCACACCATATACTCCTATAGGAGTTCTTATAATAGATTCTTGCCAAATACTACCAAAATCTGGATTAATTACAGTAATTTGATTCTGTAATACCCCAGCACCATACATATGAATGGACTGTCCAGTATTTGTAGAAATAAGAGCTTTCTCATTTATAGGTATAATACCTACCCCATGCTCAAACACACAAAGAATATTTGTATCCCAAGGAATAAATTTAACTATAGCACCATATTGCCTATCAATATCCTGATAATCCAAACCTTGAAATATTCTATAGGAATTTTGAAAAGCATCATTTTGTTGCATTCTACTAAACATAATCCTATTATCAAATAATTCTTTAATATATGGAACATTTGGAACAATAAAATTATACCGTTTTCCTAATGTAGTATTATAACCAGCATTTAATAATGAGGAATCCTCAATTTTACCGGAAGCAGCTGTTGATATAGAAGTAACTGGATAGAATCCTCTTGGTGATCCCATTAAAGCCTGTTCATCAGTATGACTATAATCTACAGTTCTTAAACCCAAGTTATAATTGGATAAGCATTTAAAAGTAATTCACATGCCTAAAGGAACTGCATTTACATCTGCCCTATTCATTAAATAATACCCATATTGTTTTTCTATTTCAGAAGCTTTTTCTTTATTAAGGGCAGAAGAAACTCCATCTACTATCTGTGTAATTAGATTACTATTATTAGTTTCTTCTTCTGCACTACTTCTTGTTCCAGCCACCCCATTATAATGATCCACTCATGTATTTGAATCTAATATAGTATCATATAATGGAACATCAGAATCAATAAAATTTCTATTAATTCGTATAGTTATAGTATTAGAATAACAATCTCCCCTAAACACACTCAATCCAGAAGAAGTATTGATAATGCTATCATCAATCTCATACCTATGAGAAATTGCATAAAATGGTGAATTATCTGCTCCTCTAATATTAAAGTAGTCTATTAATCTTGATGCAGAATAATTTGGTATTTTGATATCATATAACACATTTGGAGCAAAAGATTGATTTGTGCCTAAAAATGGAGTATACTGGCCTCTAACTAATGCTACATTAGTCTTTTGAAGATCCTGCTTTTCAAATAAACCGAACTGACTTAGTTCTTCTCCAGAACCAACCTTAGTTGCAAATTTTTTACTCCAAATATATTTCATAGGAGTATTAGATCCTACATATACGACTCCAGTCTGTAGAGAATAATTATTACTTGCTAAATTTCCACTTTGGGTAATATAATTATACCGTTTGTTTCGCGTTAACTGTCCCGCCTCATTATATACTTGTTCTAGTACAAAATCACTGCCATCAAAAGCAGACTGAAGCTCAGGACTACAGATAGCATCTAGAGATAAAAGGCCTGTGCATTGATACTGGTCTGTTTCCATTATATGATCTTCATAACTTGAAGAAAGCTTCCCTTTACTAGAAGCTTTTTGAGATAGGAAACTTTCACTAAAATATTTTCCCTTACTGCTATCATATAGCATAGGAATATAACTGCCACGATCAATGCCAATAGATAAACCCTGAGCTAATGTTGTAGGTATTCTTTTTTGTCTAACAAAAAAGAATCCTTTTACACCTAAATCTTTAAGCTTTTCTTTAACATTAGCTGTCATTGACATTTTAAAGTATAAAGGGTTTACAGAAGTTTCTTTTATTATAGTTGCCTTTGGCAGTTTAAAGACTCCAAAAGTATTTTCATAATTTTCTCCTCCTATTATTGTGTTTCTAGGCTTCTTTACTATACCATTAGCTTCATTAATATCAAAATTATAAGAACCTACGCTATCAAAAACACATCCTCTTAAATTAAATACAGGAGTTAAAGAATCATCTCTCATAATATAAACTACTCCAAGTCTATATATTTCATCAGGTCAGTATCCGAGTTTATAGTATATATTTTTGGGATTATAATACTCTAATTTAGATGAACCGGCATCAGAAGGGCCCGTATAATCTTTTGGATCTATATATCCAACAGATTCATTTTGAAGCAATTGAACATTGATATAATAGGATAAGTTTTGAAGATTTGCTACATCTAATACGGTTTGCTGTACATTACCAAGGAATAGCATATTCTGTACCTGTACCTGTTTTTTTGCAGCAGTAACTATATTATACTGAATATTTAACTGATCTACAGTCATATCCTCTATTTCTTCATATCCATTAACTGTAATATACAAAGTATCATCAGTTATATTATAAGGTTCTTTAAATGCCCCACACTTTGTTAGCTTAAAACCCTGATTATCGCAAGTTTCTCTACTAAAGTAGAGATATACTTTTGAAAATGAGGTGTCTATATTAGATATTTTTAATGTTATAGACTTATCAGTCCGTTCATCTAGTATAGTTCCAGATACAGAAGAAGGAGTAACTGTGTATCCTTTATATACAGATATCTGTCCAGACTCTGCAACTATATCAGTTTTATTATAATCATCATCGGCAAACTTAATATAAAAAGTATAATTTCCCCCCATTAATTGGCCTGAATTATACTCGTTTATTAGATCTATTCTTGGAATGGAATTTAAATTTCTAAATAAACGTGTCTGCTGGTCAACTCTGTCCTTATCATAGATATTAGTCTGATTGATCTGATTTCGAGTTATTAATCTGTATCTATTATTTTCTATTTTTGAAAATCTAGAATTTACAATTCTTGGGGGATTAATATCATCATTAATAATAAGATTAACAGTACCATCATAAGATGGTTGGCAATCTATATTTAGTGGGTGTTCTAAATCTATATTTAACTGATTATTATTTATATTAAATGCCGTTAACTGCCCTTCATCAGATATATTATATAAAGCATCATAATCAGTCCCCATATCTCCTTCTTGAGGAATTTTCTTTAAAGCAAATTTAATATTATTGTTGTGCATTTTCGGTTATTTTATATCCTATTTGTCCCTTACCTCTATGTCATCCCTTAGTATCAATTTCGTGAGAACTCCTCACCCATATATAATATCCTATACATAAATCCCTTAAATTAAATACAGCAGTACCATTTAAAGCATCTAGGAATCCTGGAATGCTTTCAAAATGTGAAGGTTCCCAGGAAGGATCATCATCATAATGTACAAATGTAAGCTTTCCATTTATAGAGGAAGCACCATTCTGCATTATGCTTTTATAATTGACATCATTCTGATACTTTTCATATTGTTCTGCAGCTATTGAATTAACATCTGCTATTTTATCCTGTATGTCTTCTAAATCTGATATATGTTCAATATTAACGGATATAGGATTAGAAAGACTTAAAGAAGTTAAGGTTTTATTTGAAAAATTAGAAGGTAGCTGTCCTAAATTAATAGTAGTATCAGAAGGGATTGATATATAATCAGCAATACTAATAATTTCATCAAATTCTATATATCTTTCTATAGAATCGGTTAATTTTATAGCAGTAGGAATCTGTAATGCATTACTTTCAATAAACAGGCATTCTCTAACTTCATCATCTTCTACCTCAATAGCCTTAAGAAGATTACTGACTAAATCATTATAAGAGTTTCAAGCATCTCTTTCTCCATTTCCCAAGTCAAAATAAATATAATTGTCTCCTACCTTTTTGGCAACAAAATATCTTGTTGCTTGTTGATTATTAGTTACATCTATTAAAGGATTACTAATTTCTGGAGGAACACTTGCAGTACCTCCTTCAGTAAGAAAATCCTCAAAAACTAAAAAATGTCAATAATCTGTAACACTAGAAGACTTTGTTAAACCCCTTGCAGAAAGAGTGACAAATAATAAGGGCTTATCTATAGTAGTAGAATCATAGATTTTATCAAGAGAATTGGTAAAATCAGTAAATTTATATATACCTCCTACATAAGAAGCAGGGCCATTATTATTAGCAGGTGTCACAACAGCTGTTATTGGAGTTCTCTTATCTGGCACGCTATTAGGACTAATATAAAACGCGGCAGCATCCTTACCATAAGGTATAAGATCTTTATAAGAATAATTAACAAAAGGTAATTTTGCACTTAAACGCTTTAAATCACAATGTAAAGGAGCTTCATAAATCATATCTTCAGAAGTAAAAGGAACCTGATTTATTTTTCCGGTATAGGAATCAAATTTTGTTTCCTTATCTCCAACTTTTATATCTATATACTGAATTAAGTCTTTTCATATAGGACCAGCAAGTATAGATAAATCATTGTCTAAAGATAATGCGCCTCTAACAACAGCACTTATGTTTATATTAAATCCATCTTTAAAATATTCTTCATAATCCTCTGATGTAAATGCTCTATTATAAGAATTCTGCCCACCTTTTAATGTGCTACCTGTTATTCATTTAGTATAAATAGGATCTGGAGATACTGATATTTCTGGAGAAGAACCAGAATCATCAAAATTTAATTTTGCAACAGTCTCATTTATAGTATCTGGGTATTTATTAATTCAAGCAGATACAGGTACCTGATCATATCTATCCGCAGAATATCCATTCATTAATTCTGTTACAACAGAATAAATAGTAAATACAGAATATGTAGAATTTGAATTTTCTGTTATTCCTGCAGAAGTATTGGCAGCATTGATAGAACTAGTATCTTCCAAAGTAGGAGTAACAATAAATTGAATTCTATAGATATCTTCTGCAAAAAGAGTAGAACTTAAACTTTCATTAATAGATGTAAAAGGACTTGTTTCTATAGCAAGAAGATTAGTTCCATATAAATTAAAGTTAGAATATTTTTGAATTCCCCCTACGGGAGTTCAAGTATTATTTGAAGTAAATTTTGAAATTACATAATATAGTTCAATATCTTCTTCATACAAAGCAGCTTCATCAATATTACCAGAAGAAAATTCAAATGTTATTTGGCCATTATTTTGAGAAGTAGCCCTACTATCTACTCTATATCTAAATACCCTATTAGCTATTTCAACATCTTTTATGGATGCTGTATTATTTGGATCAGCAATTATAGTTTTTTTATAAGAATCATAATAATATTTATAAGATGCGGCTCCAACAGGGACAGTAATAAAAGGTTTAAATACAAATTGTTGTACTGTTGTTACATTATTTATTTTTCCACTATAATTTCAAACTTTAATAGTTCTTCCATTTGGATTAGAATCCTCAACAGTATTAACTACTGTATCCGTAACAGCATTAGGAAATTCTATGTCTAGGCCTAAATAATTTGATAAAGTTCTATTATCTCCAAAGTCAATATTATCAAACTCCATTTCTACATTAAAACTGTATTCTAAAGTATTTGTATATGGAATCAATTTAAATTTTCTAATATTGATCCTAAAATCAGATATATTAGGCAAGGTAGGTTTTACAGCTAATCACCCAGAACCTTTCCATGGAACATACCAAAAATCTTCAGTATTTGGATGCTTAACTACCTCATCTGTTACATCTGTTGAATTATGTTCTTTATTTATTAAGTAGTATTGATAATAAACAGGTTTTATTGAAGAAAGATCTTGATTTTGAATTTGTATTTGGTCTCCAGGATTTATTAACCAGGTATCTTCCCCACCATCAAATATAAAATTATATAATTTAGAATTCCTTGTACAAAAATCTTCATAAGAACGTGCTTGTCAATCGATATTTATAGAAATATTAGAACCCTTGTCACCGCCAAGTTTTAATTGTCCAGGAGATGGATAAGATCCAATTTCCGTAGTATTCTCTACAGGATTATGAGAAACTATATAAATAATACCATTATATTCCTTTGTTCCCACCGGAACATATCCAGGTTTAAGTTTACAATGAATTAAAGGATAATTTCCTTTATCATTTTGTAAACTTAATTCATTATCATCATAAGTTACTAAAGTACCATTAAGACAGTCTGTTAAAACATTTGAAGGAGTATTAATGGGATTCAAATCCCGCACCATCCCCTCCGTAAAAGTATTTACTGCTTCTTTTCTCATTATATTTCAACAATTTTCCCATTAATATCTCTTTTAGCATATAGAGTAAGATTCCTGGATGACATACCATCTAAACTGATAGATCAACCTTTTTCCTCATCCATTTTTATTGCGAAAAAATATTTATTATTGGGAAATATATAGGTTTCTTCCTTAACTTTAAGAGCTGTTAAAGAATCTAAATTTATTTTATATTTATATCTTCCCTTCTTTTTCGGAATGTATTTATTATACTGCTCTTCAGTTAAACCTAAATAGTAATAACCATTTCAGGACTTAGTTTTTAATTTATATTTAAGACGGTATTTAATACGCAATTTTAAAGCTTGATATCGATAAAATACTGTCCTATTTATAAAGGATTTCCCAACATAAATACAAAATTTATTTCTGGGAGATCTTATTAAAACATCCGCACCGTTATTATTCAGCATAAAAAAGGATTGCATTCCATGCTTTAATATTTTTTCTATTTCCCAGATTTCTAAGTCTGGAAATTTTTCATGTACTTTTTCGTAATAATCTTCTATATACTTTAACATTAGTAATATTGTTTTCCGCTATTTATCTTCTCATAAAAAAGAGCTTTTAATCCCTTATCCAGGTAGATAGGTTTTTCTCTCCTATTTTTCCTCTTTGTTTCTCAAGAAAGAGTAATTTGATATCCAGTAAAACCACTTGATATAATATCAATTTCCCGCATGCCTCCTAACTGTTTTACTTTTTTAAATTCATCTCCTGTATAAGGTTTTGCATAAATTTGCGCTCTTCTACCATTAAATAATGGTAGTACAAAGGTAACATTATTTTCTATAATATCCATGATTATCAAGTAAAAACAATATACAAGGGCGGATACGCAAATTCATTGCTTCTTATTTAGGCCATAATTTTTGGCCACCACTTCTTTCTTAATTTTTAATTGTTTTAAATTAAAGGTTTCAAATAAATCGTAAGCAGTAAAACAATGTCTTCCTGTATTCATATTATACCAATGGTAGCATGGATTTACCATACTGTTTTCTATCTCAGCGATATTTAGCGTCTAAAATAGTATTCATATCATTTTGACTTAAATGGTCCACTATCCTAGCAGCATTACATCTTTTAAGTCATTCGGTTTGAAGCATTTGAGCAATAGTAAAACTATTTTTATCCCTCTTTTTAATAGCATCCTTAAACGTATGAATCCAAGCAATATAAGCTGCAATTGCTCGCATTTCTCTATCATTTATTAATGGGAGACCATCTTCATCGTCTACTAGGATACCTTGATAAATAACGGTTACTTTTGGCCAATTATTGGAAAAATATAAAATATTATCCCCTTCTTTATAATTTACCAACATTCCTCGCTCATTAAAAGGATTTTGATTTAATTTTCATGCATCAATATATTGTTCTACATAAGCAGATTGAATATCATAATGGTCATAGATATTACTAGTTGCTTGAAAATCTACTATAGGAATATGTACAGACTCTATCTGATCTACATTGCAAGGGAGTTTCATTTCCCCATTTACAACAGATCCTACATATCTATATAAACGAGTGTGTTTATTACCTATTAACTCTCATGCATTTAGAGCTAAATCCTCAAAATCATCTGCATCCAGTTCTATATCATACATTGTTTTTAGTAATGGATATGCAGCTTTTATATTAAATAATTTACCCATATATTATGCAGTAGTTTGAGATGCCGGTATAGAAGGCTGTCTATAAAGATTTGTCTTTTTAGCTAATATTCTTTTAATTAAATCAGCACTTAAAGAACCCATTTCTTCAAAATCAGTACCATTACAGCATCCATATTTTTCTAAATCTCTTGGGTTTTTAAATATTCCAACTATTGTAATATATTTTACAAATGGGGCATTAAAAATCCAACCATCATAAAAACCATTTTCATTAGGAGTTTTATCAATATAAACATATGGTTTTTCTGAACCCCGTTTTTTATACTTCTGATAAACAGCTGTATCTGGATTATAATATATTTTAAAAGATTCTGACCTATCTGTGCTTCCAATAAAACTAATAGCAGCACTTCCTATGCCATCAACAGTTTGAGGTATTTCAAAGTGTTGCGATTTTTCTCCATCCAAACCTCTACAAGTACATTTATTTTTATCCTTACAATCTACTTCAATACAATTAATACTCATAGCAAGGTCAAAATCACTTAGTAAATTATTTATATATAACTCCCTTATTAAAAGTTGGCGTTCTGCTAGAACTTCATCTTCTATTTGTTCTAATGAAATTAATGAACGATTTGACGTTGGAATAACATTTCCACCCCATAAATCATTCAAAATTGCTGAAGCTATTTTTTCTAGAGTCATAATAAAAATAAATAAAAATAAGCGAGCGAGATTGCTCTCACTCGCTTATTAAGTTAGAGATATATTATATATTATTCATTGTCGGGTGCAAGAGTGATTTCATATTTGGAGGTCTGATCACTAGGAACTGCTGCAGAATTAGCAGTATAGCCAGCAGTCTCAAATAATGCTTCAAAAGTGGTTGCTTCAGCAGAAGGAACATAGAACACATGATTCGAAATTGCATTCACTTCCTCGTTGGCAACATTTAAACCACCCTGAACAGGACGCTCAGTCTTATAATTGAAAGCATACTGTACATAAATAGTACCACGTACAGGAGTCTCGTCTGCATAAGGATGAGCATAACGAACATTGGGATATGAAGGGAAGCGAAGGTTCTCTACCAACCAATCACCAGTAGCAAACTCTGGAACATTATCAGTAGTGACAACAAGGCCCGATGTAGTGTTCTCAGCAAGAGCATCAGTAGTAGCATCATGCTCAAAAACTTTTACATCCTTAACACTCATCCAAGATTTTGCAAAAGTAAGAACTACCTTACCGCTAGTTACAGCTACAGTGTAGAAAGGATTGTCATAAGGAAGAGCAAGCCTAAGAGCTGCAGCAATATTATCAGCTACTTTAGAACCTACCTCTACAAGAACGGGTTTACCAAACTCCATATAATTTGCCATTGCAAAATCAGAAAGCTCTTTACCAGGAGTCTTAGCATAGATAGCTATCTGATAATAGTCCTTGTTAGCAGTAAGCTTCGAAGGATCAATAGTAACAGTAGCATTAGTACCTGCATTACCTATAGTTTTATAAATCTTTAGACCCTCAATGCGGCTTAAATCATAATTACCAGCTCTCTTAATAACAAGGGTCTTAGTATCAGAATCAACAAGGCAAGTATTGCTAACATTGTTGATAATAACGTCTTTATAGTAATTAAACATAATTATTTATCGATTATTTTGAATTATTAGATGCTTGCTGAATTGCAGGGTTATAAATAGTCTGATTAATAGGCATATTTGTTTGAAGTCTAGGATCACTAGCATTCTCCATTAACAGACGAGTAAATATATTTACAATTTCAAAGCAAACATAATCTGGAAATTCTAAAACTTGAGAATAATCAAGAGTAGAATCTATTTGATCTTGTGTTAGTCTTATGTACATAGGAGCTTTAAGATAATCAATATAAAGCATTGAAGGTGTAAATACTGAATCATCCATTCCAAAACGTAATTCAAGTCTTACAGTAGAAGGATTTGCAAGCCTATCTCCAGCAGTATTTTCAGAATCTACTAAGTTACTAGAATCATATCCACTATTAGAATGATTGGCTCCAGGTGTACCTACTGTACCCTTATCCTCATTACCATTATTATAATCCATAATGCCATCATCTACACTTGGTCTTGTAACAATGGTCTGTGAAGCATTTATATTATTGATATAATAATAAGGCCTTTTGTACATAGGTCTTAAATATGCATTATTAAGTATCTGAGTATACATATCAGGAGTAAGCCTTCTTGCAGCAAAATATACTTTGTCATTTTTATTATAGCATTTAAAATTAGCACTATTAACCGTATACTCTACAATGCAATTAAGAAGATGTAAGTAATCCTTAGGAAGGTCTACATAATAAGAAGTTTTAAATAAACTAGTATTAAATTGAGGAGTTGTGCTAGCATATTCTCCTGTATTATCAAACTTTTCTGGGGGCAACATAGCAGTTGCTTTTAATACCCTAATGTCATCAGTACTTTGCTGATCTAATTCAGCTTTTGCATATATTAAATTTATATATTGTTGAACTGCCTTATTCATGAAATAATTGAAGTCCTCAAGTAAAAGACTTGGTGCCTCTAATTTATTTAATTCTGTTAAGGCATATTCATATAACTCTCTGGCAGTCAATGTATTACAATATTTAAATTAAAAATCTATTATTTTGATTTCTTTAATTTTTCCTCTTTTGGAACCGCCTCTTCAATCTTTTCTTCCAGTTTATTTACTGGTGCATATTCTGGATAGGTCTCAAAAGTAATCTGATCTACCACAGGTTTATTTGCAGGAGTTTTGAAGAAAATAATAACGGCATCATCTGTAGCACCTAAAATAGCTTCTCCATAAACATACATACCATTATTTTTAATTATAATGCCCTTCTGTTTAGCATCAATTAAAAGAAGTTTTAAGGCCATATCGCTACTCTTATATAACTCAAGAATGACATCAGGATTTCTCTGTGCTTCCTGATATAGATACTCTTCTACATCAGAATCTGGTGCATTCTCCATATACTTACCTAAAAGCTTACATCTAGTAAGACGACCCTGTTTAGAATCCTTACCAATATAAGTATAGGCTTCAGTTAGTTTCTTAATCTTAGAAACATTGCGCTCAGATTCCTCACCCGGGATATCTACCCAAAGTTCAGCAATACCATAGCGCTTTTTACTACCATCTATAGCATAATCGCCATTAGAAAGTTTATAATCTCTTGTAGGAACTATAAGATCTGAATTCTTAATAGCCTCCCATTTATTTCTTTGCAAAGGATCATCTAGATCAAATGTAGTACCATCTGTAACTACAATATCTGCATCTTCTGCAATAAAATACTCTCTATTAGGATCATTCATTTCATCTGGACTCAGTACCAATTCAGCATTTCCCATAGCATCATATCTAACGGGTTTAACAAAAGGAAGTCTTGCTCCATTTTTCTGCCTACAAGGCTGAAAGTGGTACTCTTTCATCTTACTTGCCCAACTACGGAGCGTAATCACATTTTTACTCATAAAACTATATTAGATCATATAAATATAGGAAATACCTCCCCCGAAGGGGAGGTTCCTATTTATCTATTATTTCCAGAAACTATCACTGGATTCCTCACCGATCATAATAACAGAACGATAAGGATTGAAGCAAGCTATACCTGCATAACCCCAGTTGATTATCTTGGTACCAGCTACAGGACTCGAAACTTCGCCAGAAGCAAGACCTGTTGCACCACCAACACCATTAATAGTATTGTGGATAATATCACCGCCCTTAAAGGTGAAATAAGCAAGAGCAGGACGACCGGTGTTAGCATCAGAAGTAAGATCAAGGATAAGACCATACTTTCTGGTAGGGAACTCTACATCAAGAGACCTATCAATCTTGACGGTAATAGTGTTACCTGCCCAAGTGTAGCTCTCATAAGTAGCACCTAAATTGACATAACCATTCTTAGCCATAGAGTATAAGAAGGTTGCATCGGTGTGATGTGCAGTAATCCAAGCCTGCATCACTCTCTGCCACTCATTGTAGAATGCAGTATTAGCTATAATAATATAATTATTGCCAGTAGGCTTTTCGGACTTAGCAGTCATTGCCTGCATAGCTTTCTCAAAATAAGCAACATTAAGTTTCGAGAAAACAAACTTAGTTGCAAAACGCTCAATCTGAGGGATAAGACCATCACCAGTGATTATAGGACGATTCTGATCGTCATAAATCTTAGGCTTTCCTGTTTCATCAACATCACTCTTTCCCCATAAGAGAGCATTATTACGAGCTTCCATAAAGCTGTCTAAGCAATCCTTTTCAGCAGAATTTAGCTTATAAACAGGATCATTAGCCCTTAACTCATTACCCTTACCAATCTTAATGAAGACATCCTCCATAGCACGATACTGTGCAGACATATCAACATCACAACGATGGGT
>Ga0247611_10008160_pt1 | contig 12974 bp, 18 predicted proteins | sample 177DNAGHGhighgp2_FD_192422 | JGI IMG/M metagenome (GOLD analysis project Ga0247611, IMG submission 192422) | Sheep rumen microbial communities from Palmerston North, Manawatu-Wanganui, New Zealand - 1770 DNA GHGhigh gp2 | ecosystem: Host-associated > Mammals > Digestive system > Stomach > Rumen... | reverse complement strand
GTTATCCCGTAGCACGCCAGGCACACCGACCAGGATCCAGCACAAAATGTGTATAACTCTGTTGATAACTCAATCTAAAATGTGGAAACTATAAGCAATCAACAAAAACTTTCATGTGATCTTTGTTCAATATGCCGATGACATAAATTGCATTGTGTGAGATGATTAAGTTCCCGGAAGGGTTCCGGGGCCGGGTGACCGGTTGCACATTGATATATAGGAGGTAAACATCATGTATAGCGTATGGGATTTGTCAGAATCCACTGACTATGGTAATTATGATACCATAACGGAAGCGTTGCGAAATGTTCCGGACGGCGAGCCTTGCGTTATTTATAGAGGTCTTGCACGTTTAGGTGTGTTTCACGGAACCGGTGAGGAGGTAGAATAATATGAAAGTAACCCTGATCTGGGATGACGGAACACTTACACGGCTGCAAAGTGCCAACGCGTTAAAGATCGCGCAGAAATGGTTATATACGCACATCAATCTGCTGGCTGTCTTTTGCACAACAACACAAACATTATATTTAAAGGAGGATTAAAAATGATCATTAGTCACGTTGTGAAGGAAAGCGAATACAAGGGAGAACAGGCCATCATTATAAAAGGGTCTGTGTTGGAACTTGATGCAGAAATAACAAATATTGTACGGGAACTTTTAAAGCGTGGTTTCCCTGAGGACGTTTTGATATCATCGCTTATAGATGCTATAGAGGATCATCATAAAGAAAAGTAAGAGTGTGACGGTACCCAGGCCGGGCCGGTGATCATACCACCGGCACACCTTAACCGGGAACAGGCCCGGTAAATAAATCTACTATATGGAGGTAAAAGAAATGGCAAACAAATTTGCAGAATCAGCGAAAAAGGTAAGTGGCGGCTCTGAGGTCATCGCCGGACTGGAAAAGATTGAAAATGATCTTTTGATTGCGGCATATCCGAACGGGATCACGATCAACGGCGCGGATCTGATCAACACCACCGATCAGGAAACCGGGGAAAGTAAACAGTTCTGCGTCTTCACCTTCGCAGAGGATCCGAGCAAGTACGCTTCTGGTGGTAAACAGCTCACGGAGATCGTGACAGAATGGTTTAAGATGACCGGAGCACCGGACGGCATGCAGCTCTCCGCAGCTTTGAGACAGGAAGGCGGCGTTAAGGTTAAGCTGGAAAAGGTAAAGGCTCAGAACGGCCGCAAGTTTACCAAAGTAACTGTATTGTAGGGATAACCAGGAAAGGAGAAGTAACAGCCGCAATCCCGGCGGCGTAACATTTTTGTAATAGAATAGGGACGTTGTTTTACAGATGCCCTAGATTGCTTAACAAAATAATACATTTACCCCGGTACTTGTGGCCGGGGTATTTTAAAAAGGAGGGTAATTATATGTTTTACATAGTTGAACATGATATGAAAGTACACCAGATAATTGACACTAAAGGAAAAGCGAATAAATACGGAAAACCAAAATTATTTAATACTGCCGGAGACGCGGTAAAGTGGTTATCACGACATTATAAAAATAGTTCTTATGTGGTCGGTGAATCTATGTTTGGCGTATGGCGTAATCCACTATATGAAGTGAAAGAAGCAACACCAGAAGAGATAGCACAATGGAGGTGATTATATGTTAGCACATATATTTTTAAAAAATAAAACAGATGATGGAGAACTACAGGAAATAGAGATTTTAGGTGTTGATGATGTACAATTTGATGAGTTTTATTTGAGTGTATACGGGAATCTGACAAATGATGTAGAGATAATAGTACCACCTTTAATAGGTATGTTTTTTGACATGTGACATAGTAGGTTATTATCTGGAAGACTTATAGGAGGATACAGAAATGGGAATTAACGCACTAACTGCGCGCCGCCTGGCAGATCAGCGCCGTAAGGAACAGATCAGGGAAGCGATGAAAAAAACAATCACGACACCCGTATATTATGAGGTATGCAGTGGTATGATAGACTATAGATCAGGGAAATGGATTAAAGAAGATAAACCTTATGCATCATTGAAAAAAGGAAATGCTTTGCAGGAATTTAGATACAGATGTAGACATCCAACGGAAGGTCAGAACGCCGTTCATATAGTTAGGAGGTATCAACATGCGTACAAAGACATTACAGAAACAATGGAAAGCATACACGAAACAACTTGAACAGACAAATATCAAAATACCGGAACTGGAAGCCCTACGTCCCTTTATGGGGGCGCGGGGCGGCGTCCTGAAACGGCAGACCAGAAGCAAGAAGCAAAAAGAAGCATTCAAGCAAGCAGCCGCCGGTGTAAAGGGGATCCTTGGAAAGAAGACCAGCGCGGCCGCAGTAAAGCAAGCACAGAAAGAAGCAAAATTCGAACAGCAGCGGAAGACAGCCGGGAAAAATGCTGCCACAAAAGACGCACAGAGACAGCACAAAAAGAAACCGGAGGAAGGTAAACCGCTGACCAAACGCGCGCGGAAGATCGCACAGGAAGCGGAAAAGAAATATAGCAGGATGGTGGATATCCTGGATAAAGGAAGTCGTGATCTATTATCTGCAAAAGTGCGTTATGAAATTTATAAAGTCCTGGATGAGGAAAATGTAAGCGATGAGGATATTGAGGAGTTTATTGATAAGCTGCTGGAAACACTGGACGATATCCCGGAGGAAGCGAAGGAACTAAACCAGGAAGATGATTTTTATGAGGTGCTATTATATTTGCGTGGAGTAGGCGTAGACGATAAAGAAGATCTCAAAACAATGTTTGTTGCGTTGGTAGATCACCCAGACGATCATGATAGTGTGCTGGATGCTATAGACTACTGGCAGGAAAACAATGGCGGAATGGGATTTACTCAGTTTTACGATGAACTGGAAACATATAACGAAATGTGGGAACCGGATAACTGGGCGGAGATTTTAGGAACGGAGGAAGACACATGAGCGCAACTGGAGCACGGAAACAATTAAAAGATGGAATCATTAAAATATTAAAAGAATGGTTAATGATGGAATACTACGGAGAGTATGAGGAAGTGGCCGCAGATATCATGGCACTGGTTCCGAAACCTGAAACGTGCGTTATGTACATGGTAAAGTCACCCACAGCAGCAGTGGTATATTTTAAATGTAGCAAGTGCGATAATATACAATTTGATATTCCAGACAAGTATTGCCCGCACTGTGCAAGGCGTGTGATCGCTGTGGAGGATAAGAGTTTATGTCTATGATACCATATAAAGAATTTATTGAATCCGACAAAAAAGATAATATATGGACACCGGACATTTTCGAACGGAAGCTAAAAAAAGAAACAAAATTATATTGTGATGATATAGTTTGTTTTGATACAGAGAGCTGTAACTTCTTTGTATCGCCGGAGGGTAAAGTCTATAGTATCAATGATATTTTTGAGCTATGTAACTATGATGTTCCAAAGATAGAAAAATGCTTTGAAACATTTAAAGCCGGAGCGCTGCCGTATATATGGCAGTGCTCTATAAATGACTGGGTTCTGTACGGTCGGGAGCTTCCGGAGTTTAATAATATACTTAAGTATATCAAGGAAAAGACCGCCGGAGCAGAGACACATATATGGGTACACAATCTGAGTTGGGAATACCAGTTTATACGGGAAATCATGACTTTTGATGATAAGTTTTTCACGGAAGCCAGGAAGCCACTAAACTTAAAGCAGGACGGCCTTGTGTTTCGCTGCTCTTATCGTCTTACAAATCTATCCCTTGCAAAATGGGGCGAACAAATCGGAGTAGACAAGGCTGTTGGTGATCTGGATTACCATGCACTATACACTCCGCTGTCAGATCTGGGTGAGAAACCCATGTTTTACTGTGAGCAGGACTTGCGTGTCATGATTGCTGGTATCAAGAATTATAAAAAGCAGTACAAACATATTAAGGATATTCCCTTCACTCAAACAGGAATACCACGCAGAGATATTAAAAGACTTAGCAGGAAAGTACCCGGTTTTACTACAAAAGTCGCAAAGATGCAGCCGAAAACAGCAGAAGAGTGGAAAGTATACCATGCAACGTATGCCGGCGGCCTGACATTGATTAACCCAGATCATGCAGGTGTTTTATTTCAATGCCACACGCCTGGAGCACCCGGATATATTAACGTATCGAGTGATCCGGATAACCCCGTAGCACAGAGGAGCGTAGACCGAAAAAGCGCATATCCCGCGGCGATGTTGGAAAAATACCCATGCAGTGCCTTTTATAAGACAGACGAAAAACCGGCATGGGATGACGGGAACCATCATTTATGTTTGTTAGAGTTCCGGAACTTAAAAGCGCGTTATGATGTAACGCCCTGGAGTGCCAGCAAAAGAATAATGATCCAGGGCGCAACCTATAACCCAGACGGGTTATCAAAAAACAACGGGAAGATAATTAAATGTGATCGCTACGCTGGTTATTTCCTGGAAACAGATTATAAATTGTTGAGTATGTTTTATACATGGGACGAGTGTATAGTGCACTCTCACCGTGTAGCATTGTCTGATTATATGGATAAGCACGTAGTGGAATATATGTTGAAACGCTATGAAGCCAAAACGCTGCGAAAAACGGATCCGGATCCGACAATCTACAATCTGGAAAAGCAGAAACTTAACAGCATTTACGGCATGTGCGGTACTGCGTTAATACACGATGATATTATCGAGGACGGGTGGGACTTTCACACGCGCCATAAATCAGATGAGGAAATAATAACCGAACTTAAACGGTTACAAGATTATGATTATAATAATGTATTGCCTTATATATGGGGCTGCTACGTGACAAGCTGGCAGCGTTTGGCACTAATGAGCACCTTGTCACGCATAGGAGATACACCCAAAGAAGCGCTTGCTAAATTAAGTTATACGGATACTGACTCCGGGAAGGGATCCTATACAGACGCGGACATGCAGATCGTTGATAATATCAATCAGGAAATTATCGACTGGACAGAAAAGCGTTTGACTGATCAGGGAATAGATCCGGAGCTGGCAAGGCCAAAGGATAAAAAAGGACGGCCGCAATATTTAGGTACATGGGAAAATGACGCGAATTATTATGAAATACTGTATCTACGCGCGAAGGCCTACGCCTACCGATTGCATAAAAACGATATTACACACATTACACTGGCCGGAGTGCCAAAGGCTGCCGGAAACATATTACAATCCCCGGCAGATCTGAAAGAGGGGCTATATTTTGACATCTTCCAAAGTCGTAAAAACTTATGCCAGTATATCGATGGGGATAATCCGCAAGTGACCATGCCGGATGGTTACCAGGTGACTAATAAGTGTGGGTGTGTGATCCGGCCAACGTCCTACACCCTTAAATTAGATAATGAATACAGACAATTGATAAAATATTATATCGCCCAGAAACACCATTAAATTGCATAAAACCTACTTTACATAAGTAGGTTTTATTGTTATATTGAAATTGACTACACAAGTCAATATTAAGAGAGGAGAGGGACATGCGGAAAAAGGATATCTTTGATCTTTACAACGAGCAGCACAAGGACGATGGTAAAGCGGCCGATAAACTGCCGGGAGAAGTGACAGCGGCAGACGTAGACCCAACACCGGAAGCAGCACCGGAGCCTAAACAGGAACCGGAACAGAAACAGGAAGAAACACCGGATCCGGAGCAGAAAAAGGAACCGGAGCAGGAACCGGAGGGAGGTAAAGAAAATGAGGTTTAACACATATCCGAACAACCCTTTTCCACCCAGCACAGAGCAGGCGGGGGAAGCCGGAAGCGGTGGAAGTGGATCAGCAGCGCTGGAAGCAATCGCGCCGGAGTTTAGCGCCACAGCGCAATACCGTGAGGGTGATCTGGTCTTTTATGAGGGTGATCTTTACCGGTTTGATGAAGACCACGAACCGGGTGCATGGGATAGCACGCAGGTAATGGGCACGAATCTGTCCGAAAATATGGTGATGTTTCCGGGCGATGGTTTGCGGCGTATCCTGCATGAATTTGCTGTAAAACTGAAAACAGATGGTGGTCTGCATTTTGACGATACAGGCGCAATTTATGCAGACCATTTACCGGATTATCGTTTGATAGAGCACAAAACAGGCCAGCAATGGATAGACGGGAAAGATGTATATATGCGTGTTTATACAAATATACAGCTATCCGGTAACACAGACATAACCGTAGACAGTGACTTTGTACATGATGCTATTGTGCGTATAGCAGCAACCGTAAAAGATGTATCTGGAGATGATACGTATATCACACCCTTCCAATCTTTCGGAGCTTTAAACAACGCCGGAGCTATACCGCGTGTCGTAAATAACCGGTTATCAATAAATTGTGTTGGAACTGTGTCCGGAATAGCTACGGTCATCATCGAGTACACGAAACCCACAGAATAAAGGAGGTAACTAAAATGGCATACAATCAGATCTATGGTATTGTTAATGAGGCAACAAAACAGGCGTTAGGATCGAAAGCGGTTACCGCGATCGACACTACCACCCTGGCAGAGATCGGCGGCCAGGTGCTTGACAGTCTCAATCCCGCCACGTTCCCCGCGTTTGTCTATGGTTTGATGGGTGTTATCAATAACACCCGGATCAAAGCAAAAAGCTACGATGGAACGGAGAGAGTGAGCGCTTACAGAACGCCGGAAGACTTCGGCCTGTATCTGCGTAAAATACAGGTGGACAGCATCCAGGAAGTGCGGGAAAACAGCAGCTTTAAAGCGCAGGACTGGGACTACTATGATGGTGATCTTACAAAAAACTGGACGGACAGACTTTTTGGTCTGATCGCTGGTTTTGAAACCGCACCGCAGATTATCAGCCGTAAGAAATTACAGCGTTGTTTCCATAACCCGGCAGAAATGGCTGCATTTATTGCGATGCTGGACACGGCCCGCATGAACGACATTAAATGTCATATTGAGAGCACGGAAACACTTGCACGCGGAACGGCCATGGGTTCCTGCTTCGGAAGTGCTCAGACGGCTATCGACTTAGGCGCAATCTATAACCAGGTGACCGGCAAGGAAACCAGCGCGGACGGCTGGAAGTATGACGCAGATCAGATCCGGTTTTACACGGTGGAAATGAAACGCATCATGGCAAGGCTGCCGCGGATGAACCAGCTTTATAACAATGCTGGAAATGATCGCTTTACCCGCGAAGAGGAAATGATTTTCGACCTGCATAGTGACTTTGTAGCCAGCATGACCGGCTATCTGGAAAATACCCTGATCGAGAAGTTTTTACAGATGCCTGGATACAACGAAGTGAGTCGCTGGCAGGGTATCGGCACCAGTTACGGGGATGAGCTGAAACTTTCCATTGTCAACGATAGCCTGGGCGTAGATACAACGACATTTGCAGACTACACAACAGACGGCACGGATCTGGCCGTGGATGGAGTCATTGCATTTGTGCATGACGTTGATAAATACGCCATGACAGTAGATGATTTGCGCACGGTGTCTGCCAACAATGAGCTTCAGGAAATGATCACAACCGTGACAAAATTCGATACCGCTTATGCAGTGGATCCTTCCGAGCAGGGTATTGTGTTCTTTGTCGGAGAGCACGCGGCAACCGCTTAAGATTAAGGCATTACTGTTTCTCTTCATATTTTGGGCTGTATTCTTTTATGGGTACGGCCCATTCTTTAAATAATGAGGTGTTAAAAAATGAGCAGAATTTTAAATGATAATTTGTTTGATCTCTATACAAAGTCAGACAGATACTATATACGACTTATGGCCGGTAAATCCCTGGGCCGGGAACTTAACGTGTGGGATATATTTCGGAATTATTTTGAGCATTTTACGGCGATGGGCATGAATCTTTTTTCGTACGATACAGACAGTAATATGATAGATGGCAAGCGGTTTTTTAAGCAGATCGAAAAGCGCTTTTACTTCTTTGGCCGGCTGGGTGTCGTCACCAGAAACAACCTTTTAACGGCGGTATCGGCTGCGCCATTTGGGGAAGATGAATATAATGAACCGACTGAATACAATTTTACGTTTGGCGGAGGACTGCCGGATCAGTCAGAAACACCGTTCGAGCGTGTGATTGATCAGACCGGCGTTTATGCAAAGAATACCTTTACCGGATATCCTACGGCGATGATCGCGGAGCAGTACGCTCTTATGATTGCACATTGCGACATGTCTATCATTGCGGAGCTGGTAAACAGTCGATTTATGGACGTGTTAAAAGCCAGCAACAACAAGAGCGCGGAAGCAGCCGAAAAATTCCATAAAAATCTTTATGCCGGTAAACTCTCCTATTTATATGACGCAACGGAAGAGCTGGAAATAGACAGAGCGGCCCGGAATATATCGCGGCTGCGTGATTATACGGACGCAAAGAGCAGCCTGTTAAAAGAGTTTTATGCTTTGTTTGGTATCAACAAAACCAACGAAAAAAGAGAAAGGATGATCACCGATGAGGTAAAGGACAATCAGCAGTTATTGCAATTTAACGTCAAGGACATGAAAGAGCAGCGCGAAAAAATGTGCGATGATATCCGAGACGTGTTCGGGGTGGATATCAAAGTAAAATGTCATGTAGATCTGGACGCAGACGGAACACCGGAAGCGGAGGAAGCGCCGCAGGAAGACGAAACAGTGGGAGGTGCTGGAAATGAAGTTTAAAAAATATTTCAACGTGTATGATACAAACGGCACGCGGCACACCGGGTTTTTACAGTCTATGGACTTTTCAGCACTGACCCCGGACATTACAATGTTAAATGAGTTGACCATGACAATCATTGACGCGCATCTGTTTAATGAGCTGTCCGGATCGCTTGTACTGCGGCAGTGGCGCGACTATATGACATACAGCAAAGAGCACGAACGACATGAGATCAATGCAGGCTTTTATGCAGATTTTGTAAACGCGCTGGCTGCAAAGCTGTATAGATCGGAAAAGTGGTTTAAGCTCTTGTCTACTGATTTTAAGTCCTTAAGCGCTACAGATATTAAAACCATCATACACGGTACCAAAGAAACTAACCGCGATTATGGACAGGCAGAGACTACAAAAGAGTACGGCCAGGACGAAACCGCGACAGAGTACGGGGCGACAGAAACGGCGACAGAGTACGGAGCTACAGAGACAGCGACAGAGTACGGGGCGAAAACCAACACCAAACAATATGACCGCGTGGAGGTCACTGTAACCCGCGATATGGACACGCATGTTGTTGGGGCGACACAGACAGACACGGACGCAACAACGACAAATAAATTGTATCCCATGGGTGCATCTGCCTACGTGGATGATACACAATCAATCACTGATCAGACCGTAACCACCAACAGCCAAAGCAACACAGACACCTGGGGAGATCAGGAAACGGCAACGGCTGCCAGAACGGACACCGACACGGACGCATTGCATACGGACACGACAACCGGAGCACTGCACACGGACACGACAACGGAAGCACTGCACACGGACACCACCACCAGATCGGCCCGGACGGACACGGAAACCAAAGCAGCCAGAAAAGACACGGAAACCATTAAGACGTACACGGACACCGAGCAGCACGTTAAGCATATTCTTATCAACCCGGAAAAGTATTATCAGATTGAAAAAGAGCTTGCTGAGATCGGCGTATATGATTTGATGCTGGACGCGGTAAAAGAAACAATGCTGTTATCTGTATGGGAGGAGGATTGTTTTGTATGGTGATCACATTTTATAAAATCAATTCTGATTATAGAGTAGCAGACAAGCCCCTGGGAACCAGTACAGGGAGCGCAACCGGCGTTTTGCACAGCAGGGAAAACAGTTTAAAAATGGCTGTTAAAATTCCATCAAGTCTGTTTAATGTGGTTACCGCTTCAAATTACTGTTTTATCGACACGACACAGGCCTATTACTATTTAGGTAGTTATGACATCGAGAACGATTGTGTTATTATCAACATCGAGCAGGACGTGCGTAAAACGTGGGCGGCACAGATCCGGGGTGTTACAGCAACCGTTACACGCCAGGAACAGATTGCACAGGCATACTTAAACGACAGTGAGTATCAGGCTATGGCGTATCAGGCAATAGCAACAAAGCGGTTCAGTGGGGAACTTAACGACTTTAGTTATATTTTAATGACAGTGGGGTGAAAAAATGCCGGGTTCAGATTTTAGAATAAGTTTTAATAGTATCAATGGATGGTTACGCGGAAGATTGCGCGGGATGACGCCGCTATCTGCCGCGCCTAGTTATGGCGATCCTGTTTATAACGATACTCAATTTGTAGTATGGCAGCCATATAGTTATGGTGACGACCAGATATTGACATGGGAACAATACTATAAGCCGTGCACAAACAATTTAAGAGGACAGACAACAGTTAATGGTATTTTGGGGCTTCTTTCCAGCGAAGGGGCGACAAGCTACGCAGATGCGGCTTTAATAGCAGAATTTGCCTTGCATGATGAATACGGAAACCCGCTGCCGAATTGCACATTATGTGTGAAGGCCTGGAACGATCAAGACTTAAATTTACGCTATCACCTGGAAAGAAAAGAAATTGTAAACGGTGTTGCGCAATACACGGCAATAACTTCGGAAGCGTCCGTGACGAATTATAACGGGCCGTTATTGCGTTCCTACGCTTATTTTGTGGCCGGAACCATAACAACGGGAGGTCATGTTGGATATGGGTGTGGGTTTGTTGATAATCTGCAAAATATTGATTCAGGCATTATGCAACCCGTGGAGGGTAATATTTTTGTTGCATCGGATACCGCTTTTAAATATAACCTTTTAGGTGGTATGCCTGATGAGGAGCTTACAGACCCGACAGTAGGCCCAGCGTCAGATCCCGGAGGGTATGGGCCAGGCGGCGCTGGTGGTATCGGCGGCATAGGCGGGCCGGAGCCTACTTTTGACTTTGACTCTGATCCTATTGACATTTCACCGCTTCCGCCTGGAATAAGTGAGCTGGGTTTTGTTAATATTTATAAGTGTGCCACTGGTGCCCTTAATTTACTGGGTGCTACGCTGTTCCCTGACGTTTCCAGTGCAACCGATGTTATGACAGCAGTCACCGCCCTGAGTGACGCAATATGGAACAGTAAATTAATCGACTATGTAATATCAATTCACATGGTGCCCGCCGATGTACCAGCCGGAGCCGATGAGGATATTAAAATAGGCACGCGGACATTGACCGGGATTAAAGGGGGCAGAGTACAAAGCGACTACGTGGAAGTGGACATGGGCACCCTGAAAGTAGATGAGGTTTATACAAATTTCAACGATTATCACACGCGAGCGCGTCTGTTCCTGCCGTTTTATGGATTTATCGAAATAAAACCGGAATACTGGCAGAGTGCGACATTACATGTGATCTATCGTTTTAATGTTGTGGACGGATCCTTTATAGCGTTTGTCAAAAGTAAGATCGAGAGACACCAGCCGACAATGGAAAGTTTAGTGGGTCAGTATTCTGGCAGCGCCTGCATACACTGCCCGGCGTCCGGGGTGAGTTATGCGTCTATGTTTGGTGGAATTGCTTCCAACGCCGCTGGTATGGCAGTAAGCGTGGCAAGTGGAAACGTGGCCGGTGTTGCTTCCAGTGCTTTAAACGTGGCCGGGGCCAGCCAGGGTAATATGGAGCACGGGGGATCCTATAATGCAAGCGCGTCCATAATGGGGCACAGATACCCGTATTTGATAATCGAGCGGCCTGTATCACAGTTCCCTGTTAATTATGGCCATGAAGTTGGGTATCCGTTATGGGTAACTAAAACGCTGTCATCATGTAGCGGTTTGACAGTTTGCAAGGATCCTATTTTAAACTTTGGCTGTCCGGAGGAAGTAGGTAAAGCAATAGTATCCGCATTGCAGGAGGGTATTATTTTATGAGTGTAAATCTCAAACAGTACACAGGAAGTAAATTTTACAACGGGGCCGCGCTGGTTAAGATCGGCGCGCCCTGGAACTGCATTTTAAGTGAGCGTGCGGCCGGTAAATCACTGTATTATCTAAAAGAGTGTATCATAGACTACTTCAAAAATAACCGACTATTTGCGTATGTCAGGCGCTATGATGAGGATACAAAACCGAAAAACGTAGACCGGTATTTTTCAGATGTGAATTTTACGGAGTGGCTGCGCAAGGGTTCCGGGTATGATGGTATTATGTGTCACCAGGAAGCTCTTTATCTATTCCAGTACGGAGAGAACGGAAAGCAGGTAAAAGGGCCTAAAATCGGGTACGTGTTCGCGCTTAATATCGCGGAAAAAAGATATAAGTCTCTGCATTATGATGGTGTGTATGGTTATCTTTTTGAGGAATTCATAGGGGCGCGGTATATTGAAAACGAATTTAATGTATTCAATCACCTGATCAGTACAGTAAGCCGCCGAAATGAGTTTAAGATATACATGATCGGTAACACGATAGCCAGGGATTGCCCGTATTTAAAAGAGATGGGAATAGATTTATATAGTGTGAAGCCAGGTAAGATCTACCAGCAAACTTTATTGCAGCAGAATGGCAATAAAATACTGTGCGCGTTTGATTACGTAGCGCCGCAGGAAAAAACAAGTCTGTTTTTCGGTAAAGCAGAAAAGACAGTAGTAAAGGGTGAATGGGACGTTAACGAAGTGCCACATCTGTTTTTCCGGCTGGAAGACGCAGAATTGATTTACACGTGTTATTTTGTGAGTGAGGAGCTTAAAAACGCGTATAAAATGCGTGTCGTGTTCTATGATGATAGTAAGTATTTATATGTTTACCCATATAGATATGCCGACATGGAATATATACACGATGATATTTTCACAGATACACCGGACTTCCTGCGAAAGAGATTTATACACCCGGAAAAGAAGAGACACGCAAGGTTAAGAGATCTGTGGAAGAGTGGCCGCGTGCTGTATTCTGACAATCTATGTGGTACAGAGTTCCGGCGTGCTATGAAAAAGTATAATCCCTTTATATGATCAT
>Ga0247611_10008159_pt1 | contig 12976 bp, 28 predicted proteins | sample 177DNAGHGhighgp2_FD_192422 | JGI IMG/M metagenome (GOLD analysis project Ga0247611, IMG submission 192422) | Sheep rumen microbial communities from Palmerston North, Manawatu-Wanganui, New Zealand - 1770 DNA GHGhigh gp2 | ecosystem: Host-associated > Mammals > Digestive system > Stomach > Rumen... | reverse complement strand
CTGGAAATACGCCGTTGACTGGCGCTGATACGCAATATACGGGCCGATCAGTGCAAGACGCCAGCTCGCGCAATAGGTTTTTATTTCACGAGATGAAGTATGACCGCCGCGTCGAGTTGCCCGCTATCGCTGGCGGTGACGAGGAGACGGTTGATTTTGTTGAGGACTTGCGCCAAAGCATTAAGGCGGCTGGCCTTGACTTGATTGTATCATACCGCCAGACGGCCACGCTGGCCGACCCCTTCCTCCGTGCAAATGTTAGCCGCGCCGAGTTATTGCGTGACGCGGTTTTCGGCGGGGTTGAAAATGACGAGTTGCGGATTGTTTACGGCGGCTTAAAAGCCCCCTCGACCGAGTGGGGCAAAACCCTCGCGGGCTTGATTGAATAACCCGCCCTATTTCGCATTTTAAGCCCCGCCCACGGCGTTTAATGTTGTGGGCGGGGCTACATATTACCCACGACAAAAAAACAATCTAAAAACACAAGAAAATGAAAAAGCGAATTACAGACAAAGAAACAAAGGCGGTCACCATCGTCGAGCGCTTTGATAGTGTTACGGCCTTTTGGGCTGGCATTAAAGACAAAGCGGCACAACCCGCTTTTGCGGGCTATGAAGCCAGCCAGCAAATTAGCGATTTACGCGATGACTTTACTGGTACTCACACGTTTGAAGAGGCCACGGGGCTATTGCTGGAAGGCGATAGGCAAAACGCCGACAAGGTATTGCGGTCGGTGATGGCAATAAAGCGGCAAGTCGGCAAGGAAACAAAACGCCAGCGCGTCGGCACGGGGGTTGTGGGCTTTGCGCCAAACGTGCCTAACTTTTTGGCTGGCGTGCCGCGCAATATGATAACGGCCACGCCGAGCAAGCGCAAAGACAAAATTATAAATTTGGTTTATGATACAACCGCACCGTGCTCTATTGAAAAGGAAGTACTACAAAAGGCGGTTATAAATATTGCTGGCGCTATTGTAGCCCTCGAGGCTGGCGGCGCGCGTGTTAACGTGTACGCGACTTTTTCGGTCTATTCGGGTAAAAACAAAAGCGGCGTATTTGTTAAAGTGAAAAACGCCAGCCAGCCCCTCGACGTTTTGAAAATGATATACCCGCTTGGTCACCCGAGTATGATGCGTCGGCACTTTTTCAGATGGATGGAAGTGACCGCCATGTCAAAAGGCTTTAGGAGTGGTTATGGCACTTGTATGAGTGCCAGCGGGGTCGGCCAGCTAGCGCAAAACGCGGATATAAAATGCGACCGAGTACTAAATTATGAAGTTGCCAGCGACAACGACTACAAAGCCATCGCCCGCATGATTGACACGGGGGTTATCTTTTAAGCCACAAGCGGCCAAAATGTGGCGGGGTAATACACCAGCACCCCCGCCGCATTTAAGGCCAGCACGCGGCACGAAAAGCCCCAAAAATAAGATTTTAAAACCAAAGCAAATGAAGCAATTAACCAAAAACGAAATTACCCGCATTATTCAAGACGCGCGGGTCGTTGTGAGCGACGTTAACCTTTTTTCAAAACTTTGCAGTCTTGAACAACTCCACGACGCCGACGGCGCGCCCGACTGGCTGGCCTATGATGAAACAATACGCCAGATATTTAGTCGGCGCGCTGGCGGGTTGATGTTTGAAATAATAGCCACGCGGCGCGCGCCGTTTGGCTTTTCCGCTTTGCACAAAGCAACGGGCCAGTCGGTTGCATTTTACATTAAGCATGTTAATTTATACGACCTCGTCTTTTCATTTGGGATTATCCAGTAACAACCAGCGCGGCCACAACCGCGCGCCGTGCTGGCTTTGATACGGCCAGCCAAACAACCAGCCCCGTGGCAATAAAAAGCGCGCCACGGGGCTTTATTGCGCTAAATTTAGGGGCTGAAGGCTTTGGGCCTTGCGCGGATCGATACCGCCAGTATTACCCACAACAATACACCAACAAACAAAACCAAAACAACGTAACAAAATGAAGACTTTTTTTAATGCTATTTTTCAGGTCGCGGCCTTGCCTTTTGTGCTGGCCGTTGACTGGCTTGTGCTGGCTATCAAGTTGCGCCGCGCCGAGTATTGTTTTTTCGCTTCACATGGCGGCGGGTACAACTATTGCAAGCGGCTGGCGCTGGCCCGCTATTGCTTTAAGTTTAGCGTCAACAGTTGGTTGCACCGCTTGACTGGAAATTATAACGCCTATATTTTCGCGGGCGTATAACGGCATAAAATAACGCGGATGGATGGCAATACCAGCGGCACAAAGAAAAGCCGCCACGGGCCATTTATACGCGTTTTTTCGTGTTTTTAGATTGTTGACCGCGCCGCTGGATTGATGGCGGCGCGGTTTTCGCTTACAACTAAATTATATAATAATAATTAAATTATTTAAGTTATGAAGAACAAAGAACAAAAAAACGGACTGAAGATTGTGGACTACAGTGAAAAATCATTTGCGGTGATCGGTGACACAAAACCCGTTAAGGAACAATTAAAGCAATTAGGCGGGGCTTGGAATCGCGGTCTAACTTGCGGGGCTGGCTGGATTTTCTCCAACAAAGCCCGTGCGAGTGTGGAGTGCTTTATCCAGACTGGCAAGGTTGAACAAAAGAAAACCAGCGGAAAATGAAGACCGAAAACGCTATTAAACAAGCCCGCCAAAAAGTTGAGGCGGGCTTGCTGGCCGAAGATGCCTATTGTGTTGCGCTGACTAAAAGCAAACACAACTCCACGCCAAAGACTTGCGAGTTGTTAGAAAACGCCGACAAAACATATAAGGCGGCACGGCGCGCGGTTGTGGCGATCTACAAACGCCACGGAATCCAAGTGCCTAAAATGAAGACTATTTTCATGGTTGAAAATGCCTTTAACAATCTTATCAAACTTATCAAATTATGACCACTTTTTATTTTCACGACTATGCTGGCGCAACATATAACCGCCAGCACTTTGATATGTTTTGCGAGGAGTGGGGCTACAAAGTTACACGGCGCGACGATGGTTGCCAGCAATCGACTCGGGATGTTGTAACGTGTTATGTTGCCGACGAAAAAACCGCAAACAACTGTTGCATACACTTCCCGCACAACGTAACGATGGGCTATCCAGTTCAGGCGTAACAATCAAGTCAAGTTAAACAATTCAAATTTACTTCATTATGAGTGCTATGATTATCAACATCCAGTCGCTCGCAAATGTGCGGGCATCGCTGGCAAAATCTTTTATTTGGCGCGAAGATAGCGACACGACGCCGCTTTGTGTTTTCAGTGCATTTATGCCAAACGCGTCGAGGTTTCAAGCCAGACGCGAAAAGATGTCCAAAGCCGCGCTCGATTTTGTGACGCTGGCTATGGTGTTTAACCTTGAAGAGTATAGCGGCGGCAAGTACGCGAAAATGAACGCTGAACCAGTTGACTACAAACACTACTTTAAGACGCTTAAATTCACAAAGGGCCATCCGCTCGGCAAAGCGCAACTTGTGAAGACGTTGCAGTGTATCAAATACAACACAAGCGTCAAGGGCTGGCTCACGACTGATGAGTACAACCAGTGGACTCGACGTGACGAGTATAAGAAATTTCACAAAACCCTCGACCGCATTATCGGTGCTTTGCTGGCCGACTTGGTTGGCCAGCTTGACTCGTACAAGACCGCCGTTTGGGGTTGATTAAATTAACATTATCAACAATCTAAATTACAACGATTATGGTATTTAAAAACAAAATCTTCCGCCAGTTGCTGAACAACTTGAAGGAAATTAAAGAGCAAAAGTGGACGAGTGTGGCTATGGATTTTCGCGAGGAGTTTATCGCGCTGGCCAACGCGTTTGACGTGTATCCTTGTGGTGGCGCTTTTCTCGATGATATGAGCGCCCAAGTGTTTTACATTGACTAATATATTCAAAGCTATGAACAACGACAAATATTCATTATGCCGTCAAATCGTTGCATGGTTTGAAGACATGCGCGTGACGTCTTATGATTTCAAGACGCCAATTATTGCCCAGTCGCTGGACGGCAACAAATATACAATAACTGGGATTGACCGTAACGAGATTTTGAGCGACTATGGCGACTTGGTTCTTAGGGTAAAAACCGACTGGCTCTATGATGCCGCAATTGACATAGACGGATTTGATACGGACGCAGTCAAACGAGTTCTTGCATCGCTGCCTATAAAATTCATCGTCCGCGTATCGGCACATTTTGGCTTTAATGGTAGCCGCGCCGACTTTACCATCCACGAGGAAGATGTTGACGCTAACTGCATTATCGAGGACTGGGCCGCAGAAAACTTCCCCAAGTTAACGTGGATACCCGACGACCAAGACCAAGTCGTTTGCTATTCATTTGATGGCGGCGAAAACTACATCCTTGCCACATTGATACGCCAGTGTGTCGAGTAGTATTAAAACGCGTATAAATGCCCGCTGGCGGCGCTTTGTTGCCGCTGGCGGGTTGCTATATGCCCGCAATAAATAAAACGGCTTAAATTAAATTTATTGATAAATTACTAACAATCTAAAACGACTGAATTATGGAAAACGAAGACAAAAGAAGAAGAGAGGCTGAACTGCTTGGATTGACTATGATGCATTGCGCGTTTCAGCAAGCCATGTACAACGAAGAGTTAAAAAATAACGGCAATGGGTACGAACCAAAGACTAAAATCTTTGAGGCCCTTTCTATGGCCGAGGCTGCTGGCCCGCAAAATGTTGCCGAATTTGTTGCGGCAATCCTTGCTGGCGCAACAACGGACGCGCTCAACGGCCCAGTCGATGTGTTGACCGACCTTGTTATGGCCCTCAAATGCAAGACAAAGTTTTATGACCCGCAAAAAGAGCCGAACAACAAACCAGTCAAAATACTTAATGCGGTTTACAATGCATCCCTCGATGCAGTAAACAACGCCCTTTGCAGCGGTGACATCCCTAGCGATGTGGCCGATAAGGTGTGTGACTTTATTTATGAATAACATAAAAATCTCAAGCGTTATGGATATTTCAAAAATTTTCAAGTATGCAGCCGCCAATGAAGCTGCCTTTGAATCATACTGGAACGGTCTTGGCCACGAACGCAAGACGACGTTTTTTAGCGACTTGTCTATTGCCGAGTGTTATGGCGAGGATGGCATCCGCGACACATACGACCGAGTAATGAAGTCGTGGATAGACAACTTGGTTTTCATAACTGAGTTTATTGTTTGTCTTGGATTAAAAGCATCGCAATGGGCTGGCAGAAATGACGGCGACTCAATACAAACCCTTTATTCAGGATTGTATTATTTGGCGACTGATGCTTTCTACGACCACTACGAAGGCAACGAGGAAGCCTGCGACTACTTTTTCCAAATGACTGATTAACCACTTGAGGCTGCGCTATCGGCTGGACGGGCAAATTTTATCGTTATGACTAAAGCGGAATTAAAAAGATATTTGGTCGAGGAGGCTGGATATGAGGACTACGAGGTTAATGGGATGTCGCCCGCTGATTTGGTTGACGCCTACCTCGCTTGGAACGGAATTAGACATTTTACTGACGGCGTTTTTAACGTCGTTAAAGCGGCTTACGAAATTAACTAAACTAATATATATAATCATGGACAAGAATATTACCGCCGCCGTGGACTATGTGCGCGGCAACTTGGAACACTACGAAATAGAGGAGGGCTGGGTTTACATCGGCAGACGCGAACCGATACCCGCAGAACTTGAGTCAAAAATCTTTGACTTACTTGAGGAGTATGGTGTTGACCACGACCTGCCCGAATGTTGGTGGGGAGGCTTTGGCGACATCGAGGACATCTTTATGCTTATCGACAACGACTAAAACTATTGATATTATGGAACGGCGTTATACTTTTATTATCTTTGTTGGCGGGCGCAGTTATGCGGCAGTGTGCGACCAATGTATTAAGACAGACGCGGAACTGCAAGCGATGAAGTTCGGCATTTGGTCGGCTGCGTCAAAGTTCAAAAAAAGTGCATCGGTTTATGTGTACGAATGGGGGGAAGATGGTTGGTGGCGTTTGTGTGATTCGATGCAAGCCAAGTTTACCGACAACAATGTGGATTATTTAACTGATGATTATGTAACACAACTTGCAAAAAAGTAATACAAGCCGCGTAGCGGGCGTTTGTCGGTTGGGTGAATAACTTGCCACCTAAACAATTAAACGCCCGCACAACGCATTTAAATCGTTATCGCTATGAACAAGATTATCGACAAAAAATGGTTTCGTGTAGACGAATTTGAAATCGTCGACGAATGGCCCGATGGTTATTTTATTTGGAACATCGGTCGGGAAAATTTTATGTATCCCGAATACATCCCATTGGCAAAGAAGGGCAATTTGCCTTACCAAGTTGACCCTACTTGTCTTAAAGCATTTAAGTGCGAGAGTGAAGAAATTGCACTAAAGTGCATGAGGACTGCCATGTGTTCAAAAGGAGGTTATTTTTACAGAGAAGATTATCAAAAGATTATTAACAACTAAAACTTATGACTATGACACGAATTGAAATCGAAACGATGGAGTTAATTAAGGCGGCTTGCCGAGAGTATATCAACAACCAGCGCGAAGGCATCGACTGGGAACAACGCAGGTATGAAATCGCACGCGACTTGTATGCAAACAACCGCGACGCAAGTGCAGAGCGTTGTGTCGCTTGGGCAGACGAGTTGATTAATGAACTTAAAAAAGGGGGAAAGGAGGTGTAAAAACAATATGGCAATTATTATTTTAATTGGGGTCTTGTGCCTTATCTTGTCTGGCGACCTTACTAAAATGGGCGGTCGCGGAATGAAGTAAACAACAACTAAATGAGGATTATTATGGGAAAAGAATTTTGTACATACTTGCGTGTGTCAACTACAAAGCAAGGTGCAAGCGGTCTAGGACTTGACGCACAACGCAAAATATGCGCGGACTACATAACGCACGCAAACGGCACGCACGTTGCTGAATTTAGCGACGTGGAAAGTGGCACACACCGCGACCGCAAAGGGTTGTGGGATGCGATTGAGTATTGCAAGAAAAACGGCAGTACGTTGGTCATCGCCAAACTTGACCGCTTGGCACGCGACGTCGAGTTTACGTTCAAGGTCATCAACACTGGCATCGAGATTCATTTCTGCGACATGCCACAAGTCAACACCATGATACTCGGTGTCTTTGCATCCGTTGCACAATATGAAAGGGAACTGACTAGCAAGCGCACCCGCGACGCATTGGCCGCCAAGAAAGCACGCGGCGAAAAGGTTGGCGCGGCTAGCGACAAGTGGGCGGCGTCTTATGCCGCCAAAAGCGATGAACAAAAGCGCACGGAACACGCCAAGCACGGCGCAAGCAAGAATGACGCATACCTCGCAAGCCGCGACGTGCAAGCCATTTTGAAGGCTATCCGCAACGTGTTCCCTGATGCGTGCAAACATGACAACCCATGCCGTTGGGTGTGGGGACGCATCAATACGACCAAAGAGCCACGGCTGCGGGTGCTGGCTTTGATGCGTGACTACAAAGAGATGGACACCACGTTCACGCTCTTTACTGATTGGGACTTTACCGACATTGCGACGGAACAAATACGCGTCAAGTTGGCAAGTGCCATCAAGTCAATTAAACGTGCATTATTAACACAAGAAACAAGAACAATTTAAAAACTTACGATTATGGAACAAATGGTTTACAACGAGTACGGCGAACCCATCGGGACTGAATATGTCCGCGAGCCGTGGGAAGAGGAAGAGGCTGCATGGGAAGAAAGCATGCGCAGGGCTGAAGACCCGTTTTACGCAGCCGCACAAGAGCATGAGGAATGGCTGGCAAAAGCACATGCTGCATTTGATGAGCAAGGCATTTGTGTACCGTATGAAGTCGAAGAGATTCTTGCGCAAGAGATGCGAAAGAAAGCAAGAAAGCTCGACGAGGAACGGCAGCTTAAAAAAGCGAAACCGTTCGTTGATTTGCTCAACAACATGATTGATGGGTGTGGTGCTTATGCGGCTTATCAGCCAGAGACGATTGACGAAATTGCGTACACTGAAATTCGTTTCAAAAACTACAAAGCAGTGACAAAGGACGCTTTGGAGGCCGTATATGATGCGGCTGATAAAGCTGGCATTGAGTATCACTTTATTGAAATGTAAACGTCATGGATTTCAAGTACAACGACGGCGGCAGGTCAAAGTACTTTGCCGCATCATCGGTCAGTGATTGCGTGACACGCGCGGTCGCTATTGCTACGGGCAACGACTACAAACAAGTGTACGACATAATTGCAAGCCTATGTGGGTACACACCACGCAACGGGGTAAAAAAGACCGACACCAAAAAGGTGATGAAGTATTTCGGTGGCGTGTGGCATCCGTGCATGGGTGTAGGCACTGGTTGCAAGACACATCTAGCCGACAACGAAGTACCTATGCGCGGGCACGTTGTGTGTTCATGCAGCAAGCATGTGACCTGCATTGTGGATGGCGTGATTAACGACACCTACGACCCAAGTCGCAACGGCACTCGATGCGTCTATGGGTATTGGACATTTAACAACTAACATTTACAAACAACAACTAAACTAAAGCATTATGAAAAACTTTAACTTTATCAATCGCATTAAGAACGCAGTCCTGAGGTTTAGGATGCGTCACGGAGTGGTGAAATTCAAGTACACCAAGAAAGACGGGTCTGTAAGAACGGCACACGGCACGTTGAAGAAGTCACTACTACCGCCCACATTAGGCACTGGCAGGAAACCCGCCGCAGGGGTGGTTGTGTACTATGACACCGACAAGAATAGTTGGCGGTCATTCATTGCTGAGAACTTACTTACATACTAACATACATGGCTGCGCTATCGGCTTGACGGGCATCAAAGATTATGAAATTCGACTACGAGGCATTTGACAAGTGGGAACAAGAAACCCACATCCCCGAAAAGATTTTGACGATGGCAAATGCTATCGCAAAGGAAGTAGGCTGCGAACCGCTTGTGGAGGAAACAATCAAAATCTATAATAGGGGCGGCTATGTGATTGGCTACGCGAAAGGGTTTATTCTTTCGCATTGCACGTCAAGTTATGCAGACGGGCCGAGTCCCGACTACTCAAAGGAAATGGCTATGTGGCTGAAAGGTCTTGGCTTTGTTATCGAGAACAGCCACGGCGACAACGGCATGGACTCGGCGACTAATTGGCATGACACTTATTGGTTTGATGAGTTCATTTACAAGCCGACCGAATCAAGTGATGATTTTACCATTTGGGAGGACGACGACTACGAGGATTAAATAACAACCAATTTAAAACGAAAACATCATGGCAAAGATTTACAAGACCACGGGCGAGGTCATCGAAGTATCGCCCAAGAACGGAAAGACGTTTGAACTTGAAGAGTTGCAGGCTATCGTCGAGCATAAGGTTGACGGTATGTCCTGCCACTACATTGAAATCATCAACTTGCGCGACGGCAGGTTGATGGTTTTGAACGAGGAGGGCAAGCTGATTGGCGCACCGATGAACAACAAGGCTACTGACATTTTTGTGCAGTCCTTTGGTGTGTTTGACATCGTGGTCGGCAACGTGCTTGTGTGCAATGACAACGAAATCGAATAAACGATTATGGACACGAACAAGAAAGAAATAAAGGTCTGCTGCATTTGTGGCAGACCTTTCACTGGGTGGGGTCACAATCCGTGGCCTATCCATGAGGATGGCGAGTGCTGTGACATGTGTAATTACTCGCTTGTCGTGCCAGCAAGGATTGCGATGGCGACTGGTGATGATTTTGACGCAAAATGACCAAACTTACTTATTGCCCGTATTGCGGCACTGCGAATTTGGTCAAGAACCAATTACGATACATCGACGAATATGGTACACACGTTTTCCTATGCCAAATGTGCGGACACATGTTTACCGATTTATCAATAAGACAAGAGGAACAAAAAAACATCTACTAACCAAGAAATCGAGAACAATGGGAAAGAAAGAAAAGAAAGAAATCCGCAGAACTGAGGAGGGTTTCTATATCTGCGACAAGTGTGGCGGTTATTTCGAGGAACATGAAATGTCGCGTGGAAGGTATGGTGTCATCGGCATCTGCAAGACGTGTGTGGGCAAAGCGCACAAAGAGGGCGCGCTTAGACGCGAAGAGAAAAAGCGTGCATTAGAACAAGAACTTAAAGACCTGCGCATCGAGGTTGCAGACTTGAAGCGTCAAATCAAGGAGTCGGTAGGCAATGCACTTTCAAAGGCGACACCTCGTGACTTGATGCGCGAATTGCACAATCGTGGTTACCGCGGTGAATTGGAGTACACCAAGGTCACAAAGGTTGACATTTCAAAATTGGAGGACTAGCAAGATGGACATCAACGAAAACAAGACGAGTAGCGAGTCGCAAAACGCCAAAATTCTTGAATGGCTTTTACAAGGCAACAAGATTACGGCGTTGGAGGCTTTGAAGGAGTTCCAATGCTTTAGGCTGGCAAGCCGCATCCACGACCTACGCGACAAGGGTTGGACTATCGACAAAGAAATGATTATCCTTCCCAATGGCAAGCGTGTGGCACAATATTCTATATTAGCCACATAAATGCGTTGTACGGCACTTTTGTTTGGTTGGTTGATAGCCACTACCCACGAACAAGAAAAGTGCCTAAAACGGCTTAAAATGCAAATTTGGCGATGGTTGTTGATTGTCTTAAAGTGTTAAAAAACCCAAAAAATAAAGCAATGCTATTGCAGGTTAAAAAACTTGATATACCTTTGTCAGCATCAAACAAGTTATGATGGGACTTGTGTTGTGGACATATCGACTAGAAAGTAACGGCAAAATGCCCTACTGATATAGTAACCACCCGACAACTGAGCCATCATCGAAGTTGTTGGGTTTTACTTTTATCATAGGGCATGTTTTTGATTGGGAACGTGTATGAAACTTAGACGAAGGACATTGGGCGAAATGAAAGGTCAGCCAAGGATGCAAAAAGCCTTGGCAATCGCCATTCTTGTCAAATCACGCCTAGACAGAACACAAACAATCAAAAACTATACAATAAGCAAAATAAGCAAATTGACGGGCGTGTCGCCTACAACAATACGCAAATACATGCCTATATTGAAGCACATGGGGTTTGTGGCATTTTTTGGCAACAATAATCAGCACATCACGTTCAAGTCGCTGCACTCACCAACAAGTAACCGAAATGTAGATGCACGAGAGTTTGAATTGGACACACTGCAAAATGTCGTCCGTTCAATACAAGCATATATTGCACTTTCTATCCAAGCGAAGAGGGAATTTATAAAACGCACGATTCAGACTGTTGCCAATCCTAAAACAACAAAAGAACTTAGGACGGCAAGAGAAAAAGTGAAACGTCTTGTAAAAAAAGGAATACTTCACGACAGATATGAAAAGTTCAAAGATTTCGGAATTTCATACGAAAAGTTTGCACAAGAGATTGGGGTGTCGAAAAAAACGGCAATCGGTGTAATTGCTTTTGCTATAAACAAAGGTTGGGTATCTAAACAAAAGAACGTGGAACAAGTGTTTGCACCAAAGGTCAACCATAGAAAAGTTGAAGGCTATACTTTTTCCACTAACAACAATCTATATATAGTAAAAGCAAACACATACACCCTACACAACCAATCAATTTGCTGCATCCAATGATGGCATTTATTAGAGTGTAAAAAATAACCACAAAAATGGACGAATTTTTGATTTACACCGATGGCGCATATTCACGCAAGAACAACGAGGGTGCTTTTGCCTACGTTATTCTTGATGACAAAGGCACTGTAATAAAGAAAGCGGCTCATAAGTGCGCAAACGAAACTAACAACCGAATGGAACTCAAGGCAATCATTGCAGCACTATATAACTTGCCTAACAAAGACGAGAAAGTTAGTGCTTTGGTTGTTTCAGACTCGCAATATGCACTATGTACGCTTTTTGGAACTTGGCGAAGGAACTTAAACAATGACCTTTTTGACGTTTATGAACGAATCTTGAAAGAACGTGAAATAGAAATTGAGTGGAAATGGGTAAAGGGTCATAATGGCGATTACTACAACGAGTTGTGTGATGATTTATGCTGTAAGGCTTTGGGGTATAACCCAAGTGTGGAGTATGCGTGGCGCAAGAAAAACAAGAATTTATTTTGAAAATTAAAACATCTATTATATCTTTGTAACACTAAAACTAGAAAAAATTATGGACAACAACAAAGAAAAAGCAAAAGAATTTACGCAGATTTGTGCCGCATTTTGTGACACGATGCACGAAAAGTATTCCAATTTAGAGGATTGCGGCATTATGATGATTGCAGTCAATGCGACAGACAATGCCAACGTAAGCCGTCAAACGATGGTTGTTGGTGATAGTGCGGCTTTGACCTATGGTTTATTGAAAGCCGTGCATGATGAAAATAGTGCGGTTCTTGAATTGTTGAAAATGACCGCAGATATTCAAAAATACGGAATGGTATTGGATATGCTTAAAAATATCTCCAATAACAATAATGGCGATATGGAGGATTAATCATGTACGACAACTACCACTATCCAATGGGTGCGGATACTCCCGATGCACCGTGGAACCAGATTGACCCAGAGCCAGTCACAAGAGAGTGCGAGGTGACCGTGGTGATGTCCAAGAAGATGGACATAGACACCATAGACTATTACATCGACGATGAGGACGGCTATCCACGTATTGAACCCATGCACAACTGGACTGAGGATTACCGCAACCAATACAACGGCATACAAGGGTTACTCGGTAAACTTATCGAGTATATTGACAAAGACCTACAAAGGGACAACCTTGCCAGCGACCAAAGGCAGGAGTTAAAGTTTCTGCGTGACGAAGCGGCAGGTTGGGATATTGATGACTTGGACATCAACGAATCATAAACAGCACTAAATCAAGTTTATAGTTTTGGAATGATTGGTTATTAATTAAATTGTTAATCAGC
>Ga0247611_10008158_pt1 | contig 12976 bp, 5 predicted proteins | sample 177DNAGHGhighgp2_FD_192422 | JGI IMG/M metagenome (GOLD analysis project Ga0247611, IMG submission 192422) | Sheep rumen microbial communities from Palmerston North, Manawatu-Wanganui, New Zealand - 1770 DNA GHGhigh gp2 | ecosystem: Host-associated > Mammals > Digestive system > Stomach > Rumen ... | reverse complement strand
TTTTCAAGGATTTTTTGCAATTAATTCTTTCAATCAATCTAGTTCTTTTTTTACAGAACTCAAAACAAGTCTTACTTCTTGCGAATCAAAGTTCTTGTTATTCCCTTCTGTAACAGATTGAGAATAATGCAATTTATCTACCATTTTAACCAAAATACTATTTAAAATACAATACAATTATATGCTAAAACTTTAAATTTTGCAAAAAAAAGGTTTTAATTTATAAAAAAAGTCCAAAATTTTGCTTTAAATATAACTATATATATAATTAGTTTGTATCTTTTTATATTATACGTCTAACAACATGCCTTTTTGAGAATCATGACCGCTGTATACTGAAGACAAGGAGAGTAAGGAAATGTCGGTTCTTTTCGGCGATTTAGAAAAAGCTACTTTAAAACATGGTGTTAGCGATATCGTTGAGCGTGCAACTTCTTCAAATATTAATATTTGAGTTATTGATTGGAGAAAAAGAGAAGGAATTGTGAATTATATTTTGGATTGAAATTTGGCAACCTATAAAAATAAAGAATTAGAAGATCTTATTAAAAAAGCATGCGAACATCCATCTGCAGCTGATTTAAAATATCTTTTAGAGCATGCTGAATATCCTGTAAAAGATAATCTTATAGCACTTGCTAAAGAAAAAGAGAAAATAAGACAAAGAAAAATAGAAACAGAAAGAAGATATCAGGCAGCAAAAAAAAGAGCAGAAGCAGAAGGGACTACTACTGTTTCAACAAAAAAAATTCCTGAAGCTAAAATAGTACCATCAAAAAATGCTGGGATTACTGATAGGATTTCTGCTGGTGCGACAGAAATTGCAAATAAAATGGCTGATTTATGAAAAAAAATTTCTGATTGATTAATTGATGCTGGAAGTAATCTAGTAACTAAAGCAAAAGAAAAAGTATCTGAATTCCTTGAGCTTTTTGATCCTTCAAAAATCTTTTCATCAAAATTTGAGGTTCGTAAGGGTACTACAATGTGTTCTAGGACAGCCTATAAGAATGCAAGGCAATTCTGAGTTAATGTTCCTGTTGGTAATGCTTTTGCAGCTTCTATACTTACCCCAATAGATAAAAATCATTATAAAAGATCTATACCTGAAGGTAAAGAAAAAACAAAACCTAGAAATTCATGGGAAACACTAAATACTGATACCATCACATCAAATAGTGATATTAATTTCGCCGATATTTATGTTTCATCTCCAAGTAAATACGGACATAGAGCTGTTGCATTTAAATGAACAGATACTTGGTATGTGCTAGATCCCTATCGTGCATGAAATAGGAGTACAAAACCAATTCCATTAGATGAATATGCATCAAAAAATAGGATACTTAAGGCGCATCTGTATAATGCACCATGAACTATTAGTACATGAAAAGCGTAATATATTTTATTAATTATCTTAAAACATGGTAACACAAGAATCTAAACGTGAGTATTCTCAAGACAATATTAGAGACAACTTTGAGAGCCAAGAAGCTCAAAAAGTAATTAATGAGGCTAAGAGCAAGTTACTTGAGTTAAAAAACGACATTACTAATAAAAACGAAAGTAAAGAAACCAAAGGTTGGGATGCTAATGAAGCATTAAAAGCTTCAGAATATCTCGGAAGGCTTTATACTATTAAAAAAGAAAAGGTAACAGTAAATTGAAAGACTGTTGAAAAAGAAAAAGTCTATTTTGACCTAAATAATGTTAAAGATTATCTCCAAACAGTATATAATAGACTCACACAAAAATGAGCTCCTGGTTATGGTCATATGTCAAAAGAATCTACCTTTAATTGAACTATTCTTGCTGTACAAATAGCTTTAGAATCTATTAATCGCAAGAATGGTAAATGAAGTTATGATGTATGAACAATTAATTGACAGCTCAATGACTCAACAAAAAAAGCTGTAAGAGATTTTCAAAGAGATTATATTTGAGGGAAAGGTATTGATGGTAAACCAGGTAAAAATACTATTTGAATGATTCTTAAAAAATTAAAAGAAGATAAACCAGAAACTGCTGATATTAATCCTGGATCAACAAAAAGATACTCTAATCCAAATGAAGCCACTGCAGCTAGTGGAAATATTGAGTACGAAACATCAACACCTACAACATTTTGTTGAATTGAGCTTAATCCAAATGCTAAATACGATGTTCCTGGACTATGAAAAGATTGAAATAGAAAGCTTACTAAAAAAATGTGAGTTTGAAGATTAGATACGATTGTTGAACATAATTGAAAAGTGATTAGAAATTGATGAAAACATAAAGAAACTTATTATTCAGAAACTGTTCTTCCATGAGGATGACTCAAGATACCAGGAAGACATGTTGCTGAAGACGGAACTATTAGAGATAAGGATGGTTATATTGTTGTAGCTGCTGATCTTAAATACGCTCCAAGGGATTCTTTAGTTATGACTACTCTCGGACCTGGTAAAGTATATGATACTTGAGTAACCTGAGCACACTTTGATATTTATGTAAATTCAAGAGTGTTTAAATAATTGATCAAATTAATTCTAAAATAGCTCTTTTAATGAGCTATTTTTTATTTTAGATTGATTTCATCAAAAATCACTTGAATCTGAAAATCCAGTTGTCTATAGTACTATCATATAATAAACAAAAATTAATAAAAAAATGGTAAGAATTAATAATCTCTTTTTCATTTACGTGCTTGTCTGTTTAGGATTTGGACTTGGGCGAACATATTGGAATGAGAACTATTCTCAATATCTGTTCATCGGCGTTTCAACGCTTATTGTAGGATTCTTAACCTTTTCAAAGAAATTCTACACAAAAGAGTCCCATCGCTTCTTTTTCAAACAAGCATTTATGACAACGCTCATCACAATTCTCTGTGGATTTATAACTAGCGAATCACGTGCATTCAAGGCATTAGATATCGCCTTCTATCATGTATGGCTTGGTGCTTTAACATTTTGGGTATTTACTATATTCCAATTTAGAGACAATCGTGATGAACGGAATAATCAAGGAAACTTAAACCAGAATACTGGTAATACAACATTAGCCTGATAGATATCGCTATCAGGTTTTTGTTTAAATAAAAATGTAACTTATAAGTATTTTTTCTTGTAGTTAGTTTTAAAATTAATACAATAAATTTCAGTTTGTTTTTAATTTATTTTTGAATTTGTTATGAAATACCATCTTCAAGTGCTCAAAAAGTATCTTTCACTTGATGCAACTCCAAAAGACATCGCACAAAATCTTATCTTAAAGACTTGTGAAATTGAAGGAATCGAAGAAAGGATTATCCCTAAATCAATTGTTATATGAAAAATAGAACATGTTGAGAAACATCCAGATGCTGATAAACTAAATATTTGTAAAGTTAACTGTTGAGATAAATGAACATTTCAAATTATCTGTTGAGGTAGTAATGTTGCTGAATGACTTTATGTTCCAACAGCTCTAGTTTGAACACCATTTCCTGAAGCTGGTATTACCATTGCTAAAAGAACCATGAGAGGTATTGATTCTGAAGGAATGATTTGTTCAAAATGAGAATTACAAATTAATGAAGATAAAGATACTCACTGGATTTGGGATTTAGCATGAGATTTAGAAGATATTTCTGATTCTGATTTATGAACTCCATTAACTGATAAGTTCCCATGGTTAGATAGCACTATCTTTGAAGTTGATAGTAAGAGTTTGACTAATAGACCTGATTTAACTGGACACTTTGGATTAGCAATTGATCTTAATGCAATCTATCCTGATTCTAAGAAAAAGTTTAATGGCATTAAGAAGTGGATGGAAGACTTCCGCGATACTAATATTCTAGAAGTAATTAATAATGGAGAAAAGCCATTAAATCGTAATATTCAATGACGCTCTAAATCTGTTAATACCTATATTGCATTAGGTATAAATAATGTAGAAGTTAGAAGATCAGATTTTCTATCTCGTTTACAACTTCTTGATTTTGGTTCTAATCCTATAAATAATTGGGTGGATTTCTCTAATCTTTTCATGAATATTTCATGATTACCTATCCACTGTTTTGATGCAGATAAAATTGATTGAGACATTATTGTAAGAGATGCTGAAGAATGAGAACAATTTACTGATCTTTTCTGAGCTGTACATACTCTAAAATCAACTGATTTAGTTATTGCTGATAAAAATAGAGTTTTAGCATTAGCTTGAGTTGTTTGAGGATTAGATAGTTGAATTACTGACAGTACTAAAAATATTATTGTTGAACTTGCTAACTTTGATCCTGTTGCAGTTAGAAAGACTTGAACAAGATTAGGACTTAGAACTGATGCAGAGTTAAGATTTGAGAAGAATATTGCTCCTTCATATTCATTATATTGCTTACTTCTTTTCTTAAATGAATTAGAATATTATTCTAAAGATTTAGGTAATTTTGAAATAAGCGGTATTGCTTCATATATCAATCCTGATATTAATCCTATTGCCAGGAAAACAATTATGACTCCTTGGGATGAAATGGAAAGTCTTATTTTCTGAGAAAAACAAGAAAACTTCAAAGAAAAAGCCCAAGACATTTTAAGAGCTTTAGGTTTTGAAGTTCAAGATAATTCTGTTACAGTACCAATTTGGAGAGGACCTGATGATATGAATATAAAAGAAGATATTACTGAAGAGATTGCTAGAATTTGGTGATATGATACCATCAAACCTCAACCATTATTATCTGAAATTAAGGCACAAGCCTATAGCGATAGTGTTAGTCTATTAAGAGAAGTTGAAGAAATGATGGTCGATTTATTTAATTTTGACCAGCTTGAAACTTATCCTTGGGTAAGTAAAGCTCAAGTAGAATGACTAGGATGAGATGTAGAAAAACTATATACACTTCAGAATCCTCTTAATCCTGAATATCCATACTTAAGAGATAGTATGTTTTATAATTTATTACTTATTTGTAATAAAAGTAGTAAGTTTTATAACAGTTTCAAAGTATTTGACATTGGTAAGACTTGGAAAAAGGATAGAACAATCTATTCACATAATTTAGATGTAAGATATGCTGAAAATCATTTTAGTGAAGAATTAAGCGTTGGTGCTTTCTGGTATGAAAAGACTACAAAGAATTGGGACGAAGATCCATTACTAAAGATGAGAACCGTTGTTACTACTCTACTCACTAAATTAGGAATTAAATGAAAATTATTCTTTGAAAAATCTGAACTTGCTCATTTCCATCCAAAAAAACAAGCTAAGATAATTCTTAGAAATGGTCCTACTCCATTAGAACTATGAGTTATTTGATCATTACATCCATTTGTTCTACAAAAGAATAAATTACCTGAAACAGCACAATTATGCTGATTTGAGCTTAATCTTGAAGCATTGAAATGATTAGTACATCAATGAAGTAATGAAAAGGAATATGAAACATTCCAAGACCAGATATTATGGAGAGATTTATCATTCATCGTTGATGCTGATGAAGATTTCTGAAAAGTTATTACAACACTTGAAAAAATGCAGGATATTCAAGAAGTTAAAGTATTTGACCTTTATCAATGAGAAAATCTTTGAGATGGTAAAAAATCTATTTCAGTTCAAATTAAGATTAAAGGAGATGGTAGTTTAACAACTGAGTGAATCAACAAAATAATGCAAGATGCAATCAAGAGAGTTGAAACTACTTGAGCAAAATTAAGAGCATAAGAGAATTTTTATATTACAAAAACAAGAGTCATTTGAACTCTTGTTTTTTATTTTATTTATTCTCTGCAGATCTCATTAACATTAACCATACCCATTGTCTTAATTCTACTCTCTTTTCTGGATTCTCTATTTGAGTCATAATATTATTTTCCTTTAGAGCATTTAGGTGTTTTCTGTAATATGGTGTTCATCACGCATACTTCTTTCACCATAAAAGTCTAGACATTATTGTTCCAAATTGTGCTCTTGTTACTTCCATATTTGGTAAGAACTTTGGCATATCTAATCACATTAGTCATAATGCACATGATTTTACTGCATAATCTTTTATCTCTTCTGACTCCCAATCTTTTCTCCAATCGTTCCATCTACATTCACTTGGTATTTTCTCTGGAATTTCTCGTCATAGAACATTTGTTGCATAATTTACTACCATCTTTGCAAGATGACCTCTTGTTACTGTTCAGTCTGGATTAGCATCATCTAATGATGAGATTGTTGTAATATTATGTTTATATGCCCATTCATATGCTGATAAGATTAATGGATCAACTGTTGTATTTGTAGTTGTACGAGTTGTTGATTGAGTTGATGAATTATTCGTTTTTGCTGGAACTTGTTCTACTTCGATTTTCTTTTCTGTTTGATCTATCGTTTTCTTTTCTTCTTGTTTTTGTTCCTCTGCTGAATTATGTTCTTGTTCTTTTGCTGCTGGAGTTATTGTTTTTCATCATCATGCTGCTGGTGGATTAACTTGCCGTTGAGCTGTTAACGTTACTACTCATCAATCTTCTGTTGTTAGTCATGTTCATTCTGGTATATAATTTTTATACAATACTCAGTCTTCTGATTTCCATCAACTTAGATAATATCATTTCTTTGTTACTTTTGGTAATATTGTTTTTTCTCAATATATTGCATTAATATCTTTTATATTTCAAGTTCATCAGTTGATATCAAACTTGATTGTATAATGATGTGGTTCCCATTTTGCATAAAATGTTCTATCTTTCGTTACTTCTGTTCATGTAAAATCAAATGGTATGTTTGAAATTATTAATTCATTATTCTCTCATGTTGTTCATTCATACCATCATAAGAATTTATATCACACACGAGTTGGATTAATTATTTTTTCATTTGTTTCGTATTGTTCATTTATATTTGAATATTTTATTATATACTTATTTCAAATATTCTCATTTCAAGACATAAAACTTCATCATTGTGCATTATATGTATACCATGGATTTTTTTCTCGTTTAGCCTTAATAGTAACTGAATCGTAATATCTAAATCAATTAAAATAAAATTTATTATCTCAACTATACCATCATACAAATCTATATCATTTATTTATTGGATCTTCTTGATTATAATCATCAACAATACCTTCCCACCACCTAAGAGGATATACAACATCATCTTCTCAGTTATCTTTTATAATAGTTAGAGTATTCACTGGATCAGTATTTTTAAAACAACGTACTGGAAATCAATAGCTACGATAGCCATTTGATTGATATGCATAATTATTATCCAAATAAAATGCATATGCATCATATGAATAACTTGAATTATTATAAGGCGTAGAAGATCGATAGTAAGAACTTTTTCATTGGTTATATATTGATGCATTCCAATATTGAAGCGATCATACAAATGGAAGATTAAATTTATTTGAAAAACATTTTGCGAGATTATCTAATTCTCAAAGACAATAATTCGGATTAGCTTTTCGTTCCTTATCGAACATTACATATACCGAATACCATTCGTAAAGATCTGGTATATGATATCATATTGGACATGGTCATTTCCTATCAGAATCTGAATTTTTTTGATTTGCTCATCACCATAAGTTAAGATTATTATCAATATCCCGTCTATATATACCACTATATCTTATAAGAAATTTGTTACTATAATAGTAATTTCAAGGTCACCATGGATTATTATCATGGTTATTATTTTTTACCATATCATATCAACTATTACTAGGAGATCCGTTATTCCTAAATCAGTAATTATTTCACCATTGATAATATCTTCACAATACTTTATTATCCTCATGATTTCAATCTCAGTAATATAAACCAGATGCAACACCTTCTGCTCATAGGTTTCTATCCATCATAGTAATAGTTTGTCATCAAATTGTAATAGTTAAATCCTCAAATGGTAAATATCTAGCATAAAGTTTTTGGTTGAATATGCTTTGTCAATTCCATTCTTCTGTTTGATTTTTTCGATTTCAATCTCATGAAGTTGTATATCGTCACGCAAACATCCATCATGTATAATAAGTATTTCAGTCTGTTCATATATAGCTTGTCCTTTCTTTATTCGGTATTTGGACAATGTCCTTCATACTATATATTCAATTAGATTTAGTAATATTAACATTTTTTATCGTTTCTCAATCTTCAAATTCTCATCAATTTGCATCTAATTCATAAACCATATCATCTTCCCATTTTGCCTCTAAAACAACTGATCTATTTAAATGAGATGAGAAATCAAATAGAGAATCTCAATCATACCATCAAATAAATCAAGAAGATTCACTTACTGGATCATCTGGTTTACTAATAGATTCAAACCATCTAATATTTGACCTTATAAAATCATCATCTCAATTATTAGGTTTAAATGTAATTGAATATGCTGTATTTTTAAAACAACGAAGCGAATAACCATTTGCACGATAATACATACTATCCTTAGAAATATAAGTATTATACAAATAAATATAATGCGATTCATCAGAAGAATAAGAACAATTATTTGCAGCCCGATAATAGCTTCTACTTCACTTATCATAAGTGCTTGCATTATATGGATTCATAGCACCAGCAAATGGTAATTTCAACTTTGCTGCAAAACATTTTCAAATTTCAGATAAATCTCAGGAACAATAGCCATTCTCTTTTGATTTTTCCTTCTCAAACAGACTTTTTACCAAATTCCATTCTGCAATATCTGGTACATGATATCAATCTGGACATGGTCATTGTTTATCTGAATCTGAATTGGCTTGTGAATCTCATCACCATAAATTAAGATTGTTATTTGAATCCCATCTCCTTGATGTTTTTATATATTTGTTACTATAATAATAATTTCAAGGTCACCACGGATTATCATCATGTTCATGATTAATAACCAAATCGGATCAACTATTGATTGGATATTCGTCATTTTTAAATCAATAATTATTTCATCGTTGATAATATTTCCCTAATTTTTTATTACTTTCCTGATCACTTTGAGAATAGATTCATTGAGCCGTTGCTTCTGCTCACATATTTCTATCCATTATTGTAAATGTTGATCATCATACTGTTACAGTTAAATCTTCAAATGGCAACCACTTTGCATACACTGTTTGAGTTATTGGTGAATTAACAGAAACTCAGGTCCATTCATTAACACATTCAGCATCGATGTACCATCAATCGAACATATATCATGTCACTCACTGGAAATCTTTAATTGGAAATTGAAAATTCTCGTTTCATATATAATTTCAAGAAACATATTTTTCAGAATAAACCATTTCTTTAATAAGATTTCATCAAGAAAAATATCATCAATTAGCGTCATATATAACAGTTTTATCCTCATTATAATCTCTCCATTTTGCATATAAGGAAACACTATTTTCATCATCAGTTTCTCATATTCCATTTGTTTCTACTGGAATTCAAGAAAAATCCTCTGCCTTATACCATCATAAAAAAATAGCACCAGTTTTCATAGGGATAGGAAGTTTTGTAGCAGTATAATGCCACCATCTAGCTGTAACATTTGGAGTTGAATCAACAGTTCATCAATTGGTTTTGTAAATAATATCTTTCTTCTTAAAATCTTTAAAACAACGAATTGGAAATCAATATCATTTGAAATATGTATATGTTGACGAAGAAAGTGCAAAATAGTATGCCTTATTTGGCTCTGAAAATGAAGATGTCCAATACCTAGAAGAATATCAAACACTAGATTTATACGAGTTATCATAAGAACGATATCATGCATATGGCAATCAAAGCTTTGCTGATAAGCAATATTGAGTATTATTATTTATTGATGAAACATTACAATAATTTTTACCTTCATCAGTATTATCCATCCAATCCTTAAATAACTCATACACCTCTTCAAATTCATCACTTAATGGTATATGATATCACTCAGGGCATGGTCATTGTCTAAATTCATCTCATTTATTTTGAGATGGTTCATATGGGCTATATCATCACCATAGATTATAATTATTACTTGAATCCCATTTTTCTCCTTTGATAAATGTTTGACCATAATAATAATTTCAAGGTAAATAGGATGATGCATCAATCCATTTTGAATCTAAATTACTTAAAGTTGATGATTGATTTTCGAATCAGTAATTATTTCACCATTGATAATATTTTCAAACTTTTGATAAGTTCATATCACGATATGAATATCAAGAAGCAAAATCTGTAGCTCACAAATTTCTATCCATTATAGTGAATGTAATACCATTCATTGTTATTTTTTTATCATTAAATGGAAGCCATTTTGCATACAAAACCAAATCATCATCTGTTGTATTGTCTACGTTTCACTTCCATTCAGTTGTTTGATTTTGTGGTGTTGTATACCATCAATCAAACATCCATCAAGAACAATTCTCTCATTCTACAGCAGTCCTATTTGGTATTTGTACATTAATGTTTGGGGTATATCATAATTGAACATCATTTGAGTATACAACATTAATTTCATCTGTTATAGTATCTCATGTTTTGAAGTATCATCAATTTGCATTATATTTAACATTTATATTTCATAACCATTTTGCATATAATGTCTTATTTTCTGTTATATCTTGTTCAAAATCGAACAATTCTGTTGATCAAGTTTCATACCATCATAACAATCAATATCATTCTCTACTTGGTTTTACATCTGTTTCTTTTAAAATATATCATCATTCTCCTTCTATTGTAGCATAATATCAATAATATCACACACTACTATCTGCATAAAATGAAAAAGTTACAGTATCTCAACTAATATAGAAATCTTTCGTATTTGATCGAGTATTTTTATTGTTTCATCAATTAAATGTATAAACTTGTCATGCTTGCATATTCCAAGTTGGTGTTTGAGTATAAGAACCCTTAAAAACATATAGGTAATCACACCCATTTTCTGTTGAATATTTTAAACTAACATGTAATTTTTTAGCACCTGGAATCGTTATTACCTTATAAGAACTATAATTTCAATAAATACCATTTACATCTCAAGCATCATTAATATTGTATGTATGAGCATATTTTGTTCATCATGTTGGCTCTGAATAACTATATACTTTCTCCATTGTATCATCTCATCCTTCAAATTCTCATAAATTTGCGTTATACGTAATAGTTATTGTATCTCATGCTCACTTTACAGAAATATTATTTATAACATAAATTGAGAATCCATTTGTATTTATTACAATTTTATTATCTTTACTTTCTTCTTCATTAACAGCTACTTCTTCAACTGTTGTTCATGTTAATTCTTCTATCTTATTTCATTCTTCATCTATATCATTTAAGTGATATACTTTTACTTCTTGGTCTTCTTTTTCTTCTGCTTGTACCAAACTTTCATTCTCTTCATAATTAAATTTTACTTGTACTGTTCATGTTATTGGTTGTAATTCTTCTTGAGTTTCTGGATCTCTAAATGTTATATCAAATGCCACCAATGCTTGTTCCTCATTCTCTTCAATCATTTGAACATCTCATGATATCAATACTTCTTTAACTTGTTCTAATTTCTCTTCTATTACTGGTTCTATTGTTAGTATTGTTCAACTAACAAACAATCAAGTTGCTGCATATACTTCTACTTCTACTCATTCATATTCTCATGTTCAATAAATTTCTTTACTTTCAAATTCTTCTACATTTGTTCCACTATTCTCATCATTTCAAATTCCTAATAGATTTTTAACTCATTCTTTTATTATTTCAAAAAATCATGAACTAGCTTCTGCTCATGTTAGAATTTCTATTTCTTCCTTTAGATTTTCTTGATTTCATGTTAGATTCTCTGAATATCATGATAAATTTTTTGATGCTCAAGATAAATTATCAATATCTCAACTCATACTTTCAAAATCTCAACTTACTACTTCTGATTCTATTTCTGGTAATTCAATATTATCTCATGAATTACTTTCTGCATTTTCTGTATTTTCTTTTTTTTCAACAACTATACCACTCCACTCTACAGGATTTTTTGGTTCTATTGCTTCTTCAATTGTGCCTTCTTCAACCACTTCTGGTATTTCAATAGTTTCTTCTACTACAGGTTCTTCAATAGATGCTTCTTCTCCAGTTACAGCATATGCAAAAGGAGACATTACCTGTGATAATAACATCACAATTAAACTAAATACTCACACTGTCTTTTTCATTCTTTTTAAACAGAAAATCTAAAAGGAATTTCTTCCTTTTAATTGTATTCAAAACGGTAGAAAATCGCTGAATTTATAATAATATTCTAAGTAATTAAATTGACTTTTATTAAAAAATATATTTGATTTTCACATTAATATTGTTACATACAAGGATGTGGATTTATATGAAACCATTATATTATGAGATTTAAAAATACAGAAGACCAAAGTAAAGAACTATGATTTAATGATGTTTTTATTTATCAGAACTACTCTGATATTCCTTCAAGAAAAGAATGTAGTGTAAATAATTGAATTTTAAAAGATGTAACCCTTCCTATAATTGCAGCAAATATGAATGCAGTTAGCTGAAAAAGGATGTGTGAAACGCTATCAAGATACTGAGGACTAGGAATCTTACCACAAGATATGAATTTTGAAACAAAACTAAAAATTGTTCAACATATTATGAGTGCTTCTGTTGAATACGATACGCCATTAAGAGTTACTTTAAAAGATAATGTTTGAATAGCATTAGATATTATCAATAAGAAGAATCACTGATGTGTTGTATTAGTTGATGATGAGTGAAATGCAATATGATACTATATTGAATCAGATCTTTGGAAGCATGACAGATTTGTTCAATTTGAACATATTAAGCCAAGAAGTGCCAGCAAAGCATCTTTTTATTTTGAATGCTGAGAAGATTGAATTACTTTTAAACAAACGAACTGAGATTCTGAATTAAAATGATTCAAAGAGCTTTATGAATATCTTCTTACAGAATGAGAAGATAATGCATTCATTTATGAAGCTGGAAAATTTCAATGAATAATCTAC
>Ga0247611_10008156_pt1 | contig 12977 bp, 9 predicted proteins | sample 177DNAGHGhighgp2_FD_192422 | JGI IMG/M metagenome (GOLD analysis project Ga0247611, IMG submission 192422) | Sheep rumen microbial communities from Palmerston North, Manawatu-Wanganui, New Zealand - 1770 DNA GHGhigh gp2 | ecosystem: Host-associated > Mammals > Digestive system > Stomach > Rumen ... | reverse complement strand
TGGATTGGGAGGCGGAGCATCCTTCGTTCATAAAACCGGAGATATAGGTAAAATGCTTGGGGATGCCGGTATTGTAACTACCCCTAACGGCAAAAAATATATCGTAATTATTATGGCAAACAGACCGTACAATTCTCCTGACGGAAAAGATTTTATAGTCAAAGCTTCAGAAGTCATATACAACTACATGGTTGTAAGATAGTTATTACTTAATTAAAATAGTCACATATTAATGATTTTTTGTGCGGGAATAATCTGACAACTTTTTCGGCTAATTTGTTTCTGCTCAAATCATCAAGTTGTTTTTTTAGGATAGCTTTTTCAATAACGACTTTATTATACAATTGGGAGCAGATAGAGCTTTTTTCAACATGAGCAGCCAGTTTGTCCAGCTGAACCTGTTTTTTTGCAATTTGTTCAATTAATCTACGTTTCACTTTTAAGAAAACCTCGTTAAAATATATTACCTTATAAATCCTTTTGTTTACATTATAAGAATAATACTTTTTTGAAATTTTACAATCGACTTTTTAGGTGAATTTTACACATTTGTCAGAGATAAATCATACTCATAGCCGATTTTTAATGCTTTTATATTTAAAGGCAATAAACTCTTTCTGTGTGGCGGAATTACAATATCCAATGCCTTTTCAAGAGTTTCAAGAGAAACCAAACGGCTTATCTTCGCAAGAACACCCAGCGATAATATATTGGTCATCTTCACATTACCAAGTTTGTCTGCCAATGCGGTAACAGGTGCAAAAATATAATTTATATCAGCTCTCGGTTTTAATTGTTTTACAAGAGTGGAATTTGCAATCATCCAACCACCTTTTTTCACTTTTGATAAAAATCTGTCAAAAGAAGCCTGATTTAAAGCAACTATATAATCCGTCTCAGCTTTATTTACAGAACTAACATCTTCTGCATCATTCATAACGATTTCACAATTAACCGTACCGCCCCTCATCTCGGCACCATAACTCGGATACCAAGTAACATTTATGTTATCAAGCATAAATGCGTTAGCTAAAACTTCACCGGCTAACAGTACCCCTTGACCGCCAAAACCTGCTATAATAAAATTATTTTCCATTACTTAACCTCCGCATCTGCCGTAATATCTTTATATACACCCGGCTTATAAACCGGCATCATCTCTTCCCTTACTCTTTCATGTGCCTGTTGAGGCGTCTTTTTCCAGTTTGTAGGACAAGTCGAAAGAATTTCAACAAAACTAAATCCTAACCCTTTCTGTTGAATTTCAAAAGCTTTTTTAATTGCAGCCTTCGCTTTTCTGATATTCGGAACAGAATCAAGAGATACTCTTGCAGAATAAGCTGTACCGTCACATAATGCCACATGCTCAGCAATTTTTACCGGATAACCGTAATAATCAACATTTCTGCCTGTTGGTGATGTCGTTGTAATCTGTCCCAACAACGTTGTCGGCCCCAATTGACCGCCCGTCATACCATAAGTTGTGTTATTAATACATATAGCAGTAACACTCTCACCTCTTAATGCACAATGCAGACTTTCAGCCATACCTATTGAAGCAAAATCACCATCACCCTGATATGTAAAAACAGTTCTTTCAGGTCTTGCACGTTTAACTCCTGTTGCTTCAGCCAAAGCTCTTCCGTGAGGTGCCTCAATACTGTCAACTTCCATAAAATCATATAAAGTAACAGAACATCCTATTGATGCAACCAAAATAGCATTATCTCTCAATCCCAACTCATCCAACACTTCTGCAACAAGTCTTACTGCAACACCATGGTCACATCCCGGACAGAAAGAAAACTTTGAACCCTTTTTAATACTATCGGGCATTTTAAATGTTTGAGTCAATGCTGCCATTATAACACTTCACTTTCTTTTTTAATTCTAGCTACAATCTCTTCTACCGAAGGAGGATTTCCGACCGGTCTGTTCAATAATTCAACAGGAGCTTTTCCGTTAACAGCCAGCTTTATATCTCTAATCATCTGCCCCATATTTATTTCTACGGAAATAAATTTCTTTGCAGTATCAGCCAATTCTGATATCCTCTTTGATGGGAACGGGAATAACGTGATAGGTCTTAATAAGCCGACTTTTATTCCCAACTTGCGGCACTCTTTCATAGCCGACTTTGCATTTCTTGCAGGAGAACCGAAACTTACAAGAATAATATCCGCATCTTCCGTATTAATTTCTTCCCAATCGGTTTCATTTTCCTCTATAAGTTTATATTTTGCATGTAATTTTTTCAAGAATTCACACTGATTATCCGCACTCGGAGCATAAGAACGAATAACCCTTGCCGGACGATTTTTAGCACCTGTCAAAGCCCAAGATGAATTATCAATTTCAGGATAAGGATACTCCTTAAATTCAACAGGTTCCATCATCTGACCTAATAAGCCGTCAGCAAGCATTATTGTCGGATTTTTATACTTATGTGCAAGATAAAATGCCTTGTATGTCAAATCAACACATTCCTGAACAGTTGACGGTGCAAGAACAATCAACTTGTAATCACCATTACCGCCGCCTATTGTAGCCTGATTATAATCACCCTGAGAAGGATAAATATTACCTAATCCCGGACCGCCTCTCATAACACTGATTAAAACTACAGGCAACTCATCAGATGCAGCATAGGATAAAGCTTCCTGCATAAGAGCAACAGCACAAGAAGATGATGATGTCATTGCTTTGGCACCGGTTGAACAAGCCCCGATAACCATATTAATTGCAGCAAGTTCACTTTCTGCCGAAACATAAGCTCTCTTTAATTCCTGCATCTTACCGCTCATGAATTCACCGATTTCACTCTGCGGTGTAATCGGATATCCAAAATAGCATTCACAGCCAGCCATAACAGCAGCATTTGCTATTGCATAATTACCTTTTGTTAAAACTTTGTTATCTGTTGTCGTTAAACATTCCGTCATAATCTATCCTCTGTACACTTCAGTAATAGCAATATCAGGGCATCTTGTTGCACACATAGCACAGCCGAGGCATTCGTGGTTAGGATCGTTGAATTCTACCAAATGCACTCCTAAACTATTTACATTTTGCCCCACTCTTAATAATTTTTTAGGGCATTCTTCTATACACAAATAACACCCTTTACATCTGTTTTCATCAATTACTATGTGACTCATTCCTAAATCCTCTCAACCATGCCATGTGTATTATATCACTTAATAAAATTTTTGCTTTCTTTTTCGTTACAAATAATAAAATTGCTTAACATTTTGCTATATTCCCCATTGTTCTGTTAAAATATTATTGGGAAAGTGTATTTTAAGGAAATTAATAATGGCAGAAAATATAGACGAAATTGCAGGTCTTATTGAAGGACTCAGACGTGAAAATGATAGTAATAATGAAGACTACAAAAGAATTCTGGCTGAAATCAGGGAAAAAGTTGACGGAATAAGAAATAATGCCGAAGCTCTTGCGGCTGTAAGGCAGATGATTGATACAAAATTAACATCAGACAACGATAAATTATCCGAACTTGACACAACACTTGAAAGCTTAAAGAATGCAATATATAGCTCTACAGATTATTCCGAACTGACGGAACAGGTTAAAACACTTTCTGACAATTTCAAATCAGGCTTCACGTCTGTTGTTAATTTTGCCAACAGAGATGCAGATGCAAAAAATCTTATTCTTGACAGGCTTGACGCACTTGAAAGTGCCGTTAAAAACGGTGCTATGATAGAAACTCTCCGTCACCGAACCGATGATTTGGTTAAAGGATATGAGAATTTTATTTCAGATTCAAACTTACGTCACGGGAATATGGTTTCTGCACTTGTAGATTTAAAAAATAAAATAGACGATTATTCATCAAAAAATAATTATGTATATGGAACAATTGAACGCTCCATTGACGATACAAATTCAAAAATTGCAGGGTTAGAAGCAACAGTTTCTTCAAATCTTGGAAATGTTAACTCGAAATTATACTCAATGGGAGATGATATTCAAAAAATCCTTAATGACGGATTTGATCATCTAAAATATTTGAGCAGTAACATGTCTGAGGCTATGAACAGCAATTCTCTTGATTTCAGAACGACAATAGAAGTTTTGAAAGCGAATATAATGGATTACTCAGACCATTTAAAAGATGAATTTGCAGCACTAAATAAAGATATAACAACCAAGATTGAAACAGGAAGTGAAGCTGATGCAATGCTTGGTAATGATATTCTGGATAATGTTAAAAGGGTTGAAAATATCGTAATTGCAAAATCTGAAGATTATGCAAATTTAGCTTCCAATAATTTCAACAACATAATGAATAACTTTAAGCATGTTGAAGAAATTATAGTTTCAAAGGCTCACGATTATGAAAATCTTGTAGCCGCAAAAGTTAATGAAATTGTAGATTTCATCAATACACTTAAAGATGCAGTAAGCCTTTTAAAGGTTGATAATGAAGCATATTTGACGGACAGATTATCGGAATTAGGAACACAGCTTCAGGATGTTAACAGTGGATTTGAAAAAATGATGACAAATTCATCTGAAGAAATAAAAGAATTATCTTCTGTTATGGCTCAGACATCTGAAGACATTGTAAAAAGACTTCAGGAAACTGATATTGAAGAAATAATTACTCTCAAAGATGAATTGCTTTCTTCTTCATCTTCAAATTTTAATGCTCTTTTAGAAAAAGTGGAAGGGGTAAATGATTCTGTAGAGGCCTTCAAAAATTCTGCTGCAGATAATCTAAACAGTTATCTGGAAACTTTGAAGGAATTATTTACAGATTTTTCATCAAAGGTTGAAAATTCACAAAATAATGATGAAATTCTTGAAAAACTTTCAAATTTAGAAGTTGTAATGAACAGATTTGATTTTGAAAAAAACGAGAATTTCACAAGATTACAAACATTAATAGAAAATAACGCAGCAGCAATAAATTCAATAAAAGGCAATATCGGAAGAGATATTGATTTCGGGCATATAGAAGCTGTTATTGAAGAAAAATCAAATTCCAAGGATGAAAAATTAACTGCCATTGAAAATTTGCTGAATGACATTGATATGTCAAAAGACAATCAATTCCAAGCACTGAGAGATATTATAAATGAGAACAGTTCATCCAAAGATGAGAAGCTTGAAGATATTAAAAATGCTATTGGTAATATTCATATAAATACTGATGACGGCAAGTTTGAAGAATTAAAAAATATTATTTATCAAAATAGTTCATCAAAAGATGAAAAGCTTGAAGATATTAAAAATGCTATCGGCAACATTCATATAAATACTGATGACGGTAAGTTTGAAGAATTAAAAAATATTATTTATCAAAACAGTTCTTCCAAAGATGAGAAACTTGATGCTATCAGAAATCTAATCGAAACCAATAGTGCGAATAAAGATGCCATGATTAACGGAATTAGTGATCTTATTCGTAACAACAGCTCGATAAAAGATGAAAAGCTTGAAGATATTAAAAATCTGATAAATGAACTAAATGTATCAGGATTTGGGCAACAAAACGAAATAAAAGATATTATAAGAAATTACGGAAACGACAGAGAAGAAAAATTTGGTGAACTTCGCAATATTATTAACACCAACAGTCAATCTAAAGATGAAAAACTTGAAACATTAAAAAATATAGTCAGCGAATATAAAAATTCTTTAGAAAAAATTTCAAGTGATATTCAAATAAAATCAGATATGACATTAGCTGAATTATCCGAAATCAAACTGGCAGCCAACAGAACATCTGACACCGGAACACCTGCACAAGCCATAGAAAACCTTGAAACAATAATTAATGATAAGTTGATTGATTATAAATCAGGTATGGCTGATGAAATTGCGGATATTAAAGATTCTATCTCAACAATAAGAGATAATTTAGGCAATATATCAATAGGTTATGATGATTCTGCATTATCTGCAAAATTATCAATGATTGACGAACAAATGTCTGATTACGCTCAAAATTATGAGCAAATGCTTGGCATACTGAACGGCAGACTGAATGATTATGTTGAAGCTGTACAAAATGTAACCGCAAAAACCAATAATAATCTGGAGGGTTTCGAAAACCAATTCGGAGAAATAAAAACAAGATTTGATGAACTATCAAACAAACTGACAAATTTGGTAGGTAATTCTGGCTTAATAGAAATACTTGCCAACATAAGACAACAATTTGATATTTTATCTGATAACATAAGAAAAGAAAAAATCGGTGCTATTGAAGATGTAAAATCAACTCTTGACGAAATTCTTGCTATAATCAACAAAAATTTATATCTTGTAGGTCAAAATGTTGAAACCATATATTCAAAACAACTAGAAAATTCAAGCAACATTGTAGCAAGTCTTGATTCCGGCATTTCTTCAATTAAAACTGACTTAAATAATGTCGTTACAGACATTGGCAATACCATTGAAGAAAAATTGAAATTCATTACGGAAAATTTTGAGCCATTGGAAAATGCCATTAAAGAAATTGCTGATTTTGATTATACAAATATACTGACAGCAACAAAAGAGCAAATTGAACTTTCTTATGTAACACTTTCTAATGAACTTAAAGATTTGTTAAAAAATCAGCCTGCTTACGGAAATGTTGAAAATTCATATAACGAAACCGTGTCAAAACTTAACGACTTAGAAGAAGTCGTTAACGATTCAATTAATGCAAATTTAGAGACAATAAACAACGTATTATCCAATATACACGATTTAACACAAAGCAATTTCTCTATTGCAGAGGATATCCAGACTGAATTTCAGGCAGATTTGATTAATCTGGAAACCAGACTAAAAGAAGCAGGGAAATCAAATTACGAATCAATTACGGAAAAATTGCAGGAAATTAAATCTATAGTTGAACAACACAACTCTTTAAATCCGGAAGAAATAAAAAATATACTTATTCCTGCAATAGATAATGAAGAACTGATAGACTTAATAAGAGGACTAAATAAAAGTCTTGCGGATAAAATTATAGAAATGAAGCAGGACACCGATTTAGCTGCACAAGATTTGGCGGATGTTATCAACTCTGTTAAGAATACGGTAGAATATACTCTTGATGTAATCAATGATAAATTTGAAAACTCAAACAAAAATGCACAGCAGATTATAGAAAAGCTTGACGAATTAGACAGAAAAGTAGGTTTGGTAGTTTTAGCAAGCGGTGGAACTGACGACAAAGAAAAGGGTGTTTTTGAAAATATTAAAAATATCAAAGATAACGTTGATTCAATTGTAGCAAATACTAAGACAAGTACAGAAATAAATGCAAAAATTGATGAATTAAATTCTAAACTTGATGTTCTGGTAAAATCAGGGAACAATGAACTTTCTGAAAACATTGGAAGTATCATTGAAGATATTAAAGATTTAAAAAATAATTACATTAAAACAATAGATGCTAAACTTGATATTCTTGCACAATCAAGCAACGATGAACTATCTGAAAATATTGAAACTGTTATTGAAGATGTTAAAGATTTAAAAGACAATTATATTAAAACAATAGATACTAAACTTGATATCATTGCTCAAAGTGACAGTGAAGAAATTTTGAATGACGTTGCTGCTAATATCGAAAAAATTAACGACGATATTCAATCCGTAAAATCAAGCATAGATGCATCAAACGGAACTATAGTTGACAAAGATTTATTTAAAAAGAAGATTGATGAGTTAAAAGAACAACTTACAGCAACAGAAACAAACCTCAAGGAATATTCAAAAACAAACACTTCTGAAAGTTTGTCAGTTGAAAATTTAATAAAAGAACTCAACAGCAAAATAGACATAATTGCAATGTCAGATGATAATGGTGTTCTTGATGAGATATATGAAATTAAAGAAATCGTAGAAGCTCAGATTGACGCATTAAAAGAAACTTCATCCGACAATACAAATAATGTTTATGCAAAATTAAATGATGAGTTAATAAAAATTGATAACAGCCTCAAAAGCATTGACTTGTCAAAGAGTGCAGCTGAAATAAAAGATTCCGTAATAACAGCTGTGGTATCACTTACTAACGGAATTTCATTTGCAGAAGAAAGTGAAGAAATTAAAGATTTTGTAAATGACAGAACAAACGAACTCCACAGAATGCTGCTGGATGTAAAACATCAATTGTCAGCTATTTCCAATGCCGGAGACGACATGGAATTATACACATACACAATGCAGGATGTAGAGTCAGATTTAGCAAAATTACGTTTAGTCGTAAATGATGTATCAACAAAAGTTGCTGATAATGAATTAGCAGTAGTCTCCACAAATCTTACAAAAATGTCAAAATCAATGGAGGATTTGAAAGACGCAATTATTGATGCTGAAGTCAAACGTGTTTCTTTTGAAGAATTAGGTAACGAAATTCTGAGTATAAGTGCAAGACTAAATAAACTCATTTTAGGACAAAATGAAGCTGACGAAAAACTGATTGAAAAAGTTGAACAGGGAATGGCTAACTCATTTGGCTCTGACAGCAAGTTTATAATGAGACGTATAGAAAAATATTTATCTGAACTTGATAAGAAACTTGAATATACAGTTAACGTCAATAATATTCTTAAAAATGTAATGATGTATTTGGGCGAATGGATGGACGGGACTACAGATACTCTTGAATCCATATACAACAAATCAATATCATCGACAGTTACGGATGAATTAAAAGATGTATTACCTGAAAAATCAGAACTCTACAAATTCATTGACTCAAAATATTATCAACAGGAAGCAAATATTGAAAATTTGCAAAATATAGTGGATAATGTTGTATCACAGAGTGAATTTAGAGCAGAGGAACTGCAAAGTATAATAGAAGGCAAATTGATGAGTCAGGACTCAAAAATCACTAAACTTCAAAACTTTGTTGAAGAAAAAATAAGCCGTCAGGAATCAAGGCTGGACAGAATAGAAATGCAATTAGACAGAATATGTACTGCCCTTGAAACACAGAACAATAGCAATTATACGGCTGATAAAATAGATGAGTTGGATAACAAACTCTCAAAATTAAGCACAAATATTGAAAAGTTGGCTTCTTATGTCGATTAGTACTAAAAACTTAATAAAAGAATTAAAAAAGGATTTAACAGCAGATAACGTATTATCCACAAAAGAGGAATGTTACGCATACGCACAAGATGCGTCCAATTCAAGGATAATAACCAACATACCGGATGCTGTCGTATTCGTTCGTTCAACCTCGGATGTAGTTGATGTCGTTAAGAAAGCAAAAAAGTATAAGACTCCGATTATATGCAGGGGTGCAGGCACAAATACGGTGGGAGCATGCAGAGTTGAACATGGCGGCATTATACTCAACTTTTCTAAAATGAATAAAATAATCGAAATCAATAAAAAAAATATGACTGCAACCGTTCAACCCGGAGTAGTATTGGGAGATTTATTAACAGAAATCGAAAAATCAGGGTTATTTTATCCGCCTGATCCTTCAAATTTAAAGGTTTCAACAATCGGAGGAAGTATTGCACAAGCTTCCGGAGGTGCTAAAACATTTAAATACGGTTCTACAAAAAATTATATTCTCAATTTAGAAATAGTAACTGCAAACGGAGAAATAATTAAAACAGGTTCTGATACGGTAAAAAATGCTACAGGATACAATCTTACGAGCTTATTTGTAGGCTCGGAGGGAACACTCGGGATAATTACCGAAGCTGTATTAAAACTTATACCAAAACCGGAAGCCGCTGAAGTTATGATGGCGTATTTTGATACGGTAGAAGATGCCGTAAAAGCTGTTGATATGATTATTGATCAAAAAATCATGCCGGCAACAATTGATTTTATGGATAAAAATGCAATCAATACAGTGGAAAAATTTTATTCTGCCGGTTTGCTGTGCGATAAGGATGCCGCACTTGTTATAGAAATTGACGGAATGGCAGAATCAATAATTTATCAGCAAAAAATTATTGAAAACATATTAAATAAATGCGGTGCATCTGCAATACAAGTTTCTCACAATCAGGAAGAGTATGAACGTATATGGATGGCAAGACGCTCTTCAATGGGGGCATGTGCGAAATTAAAACCAAATGTAACTACTGATGACGTTATTGTACCACGCCAAAATTTAGCAAAACTTGTACACGGGATAAGAGAAATTTGTGATAAATACAATTTGGATACTTGCCTTGTAGGTCATGTCGGAGATGGAAGCGTTCATCCTCAAATACCTATTGATTACAGAAATGAGGATGAATATAAAAGATTTAAAATGGCAAAAGCTGAAATATACGACCTTACGGCAGCACTGGGCGGTATTATTTCAGGAGAACACGGTATTGGTGCGGATAAACGCCAATATATATCAAAAGTAATATCTAAAACAACTCTTGATTATATGAGAGAAATAAAAAAAGTATTTGATCCGGATAATATTTTAAATCCTTACAAAATATTTTAAATTTCAATGTCTACTTCTTGTCCGAGTTTATCTATCAAAGGTTTGACCTTAGCATAAATTTCAGCCTTTGGCATAAATGAATTTGCAGCTTTAATCTCCTGAATTCTTGCCGTAACAGCAGCTATATCAGGATATTTTGCACAAATCTTATCCCCGAAAATTTTTGCAAAATGCTTAAATCCCTGATGCCCCGGAAATTTTAAAGGCCCGCCGTTCAAGGCAGTAGCAACTTCTTTTAAACCTTCAATATTTTCACTTTTCAGTACGGTTTGAGAAGTTGTTTCCAAAACTTTCACTGTATCAAGCTTTATACCGAAATTTGTATTACTGTCATAAATATTTATCTTCATAACATTTTTAAAACCCGTAAATTTTATTTTTTGTTATAAATATACCTAAGATTTAGAGGCCATTTTAGCCTTTAGCTTATTTTCGATATCTTCTCTTACCCGATAACCCTGATTATCCTTATCCAGTAATCTCCAAGCAACGATTACGCCAGGCATAATCAAACCAAGCACCCCGATACATGCTCCTATATTCTTTATTGTAGCCCATCTGTTGGCTTTTTGTACTTTGTTCAAATAAGTTTCCAACATCTTGGTTCTGTCAGTTTCAGATAATTCCTCAACATTTAACCCAAGTCTGTCAGACTCTTTCTGTATAAACTCCTGACCTTTGTCATAAAGCATTTTTAATTTGTTCTTAACACCTACAACATCATCGGTATCAATATATTTTCTATTATCAATTGAGCCTGTATCTTTTGCTTTACTAAAGAAGCCTGTTTTTTCTTTAACAGTTTCTATTATATCTGATTTCTTTGCCATTTTAACAACAAGATTATCAGGATTATCGTTAACAAATCTGTACACATCAGCATTTGACGGATGTTCGTCAACAGGGAATTCGTTAACACTTTTCATTATCTTGTTATTCAGCAACGCATCTTTTAATTCTTCGGATTCTACAACTCTTGAGTCTAAATCAATCGGAAGATTTTTCTTCGTCAACGAATGTTTTTCGAGGAAATTCTTAATTTGCTGACCTGCAAAATACATAAAGAACCAGAAAAATCCTTCTTTTATAACATATTGCATAAATTCCTGACTGTTTTTGGATTCTCCGAGTCTTTCACCGGTAATAGCGGCATCAACGAGCATCATATTTTTAACAGGAGAAAACATTACGTCCTGAATACCTGTAAATGAAGTTTGTCCGCTTTTTGCAGGAGTTTTTGGCTTTCCTTGCTGTTCAGAATTCTGAGCTGCCTGAGCCTGCTTTTCATAAAACTCTTTCTTAATCTTATTTTCTCTGTAATCGTGTCTGAATTTTGTTAAAGCACCGTATGAAATAATTGTGAGTAAGGTAGATGCAACAAATTTACCGAAAGTAAGACCTTTAAAGGCTTTAGGATTTTTTGCCGCCTTTTCCAAACTTTCAGAAATCTGTTTTACATTTTTATTATTTTTAAATTTATTATCGTGTTTTTTTGCATATTCTTTTGCCAGATTAAATACTTCCGGATCTTTCATAACTCTGACGTCAACACCTGCATCGTAACCGAGAGGCTTGAACATTGTCCAATCCAAAACTTTTTTATATGCAGGAATACCCAATAACCAAATGGCCTGCGTACCAAATTCATCAATAAATCTGTCATGACTTTCGGCACTTTGACCTGTTATATAAGAACCTGCCGTTAAACCTAAGCTGTTTGCCGTATCTTTAATTCCCATAGGAACCAAAGAGTTATTATTACCTAATGTTGAAAATATTTTACTTGCCGTAATCGGGGATATCATTTTATTCTAACCTTTCGGGAGCAATATGCTCCTCAACTTAACATGAGTATTACAAACCCCAAATTAAATTCATTAATTTGACGATTGGGGCATTCGCCTTCACTGTTAAGTTTCGTCGGATATTATATTTCATACTGCTACCTTTCACTTTTATATTAACGTTCATAAATTTATTAAATTGCCAAAATTTATTGTCGTTTTTACGTTTTTTAACAAAAAAGAAGACCTTTTTTCAAAAGGCCTTGTTTATGATTTATTTTTTCCACAACATAAGTAAGTGTCTTATTTCTCTAAACAAGCCCTTTAAAAATTACTTACTGTACGTCGGTTTTGAATTCTTTTTATCATAACAGTATTATGATAACCAAAAAGAGTTTATTTGTAAACCCCATGTGCTAAAAAACAATCCGGTAGGCTAAGCCTACTTTTATATGCCACCACATTTTCCGCAATATTGTTCGGAATTTCCGCTTTTTATTTGGCTAAGCCTACTTTTATATGCCACCACATTTTCCGTTTTTTTACTCAGCCACCAGAGTTTCCGCAAGACTTCACTGTTTTACCGCACTTTTATCTCAGCTACCAGAATTTCCGCACATCATCACGCATTTTCCGTTTTTTTACACTCTTTCATGTTTCTTACGTCATCCTGAACTTGTTTCAGGATCTAGCCACCTACGGATTATATGTTTCCGGCTCAAATCCTAAGCTAACTCCCA
>Ga0247611_10008155_pt1 | contig 12977 bp, 4 predicted proteins | sample 177DNAGHGhighgp2_FD_192422 | JGI IMG/M metagenome (GOLD analysis project Ga0247611, IMG submission 192422) | Sheep rumen microbial communities from Palmerston North, Manawatu-Wanganui, New Zealand - 1770 DNA GHGhigh gp2 | ecosystem: Host-associated > Mammals > Digestive system > Stomach > Rumen ... | reverse complement strand
TCCATTGTGGAGTGATACCATCTAGACCACAATCATTGGTGTACATGGTATAATGTGACAATTGGTATTTCATATCCTCATTAGTGCCTGTAGAACTATCAAGGCGTAGCAGGGTAGGCCATCGGTGCTCCTCAAAAGCAAGTTCACGGGCGCGTTCATCCAATATGTCACGCATCGTGATGGTAGAATACATATATGAGGCTTGTGCTCGCTGGCGGACTGTATTCAGTGCTGCTACGGCATTATTCATATCACCGTTGCGCATGTATGCTTCCGCCAACAACAAATATGTCTCTGCAGAGCGTGCCACATACATATCACGACCGTACTGATAGGCAAATGTCTGTACACCTGCAAAAGCGTGGTGAACATCCCAACCCCATCCATCTTGCATGGCAATCTTGCACGATACACGCATCAAGCGTGAAGGGATGTTCAGCCATTCCTTTTTGCAAATCTCTCCATAGTGCTTTGATGTCTTTTCCAGAACGATTGGGTTGCAACGAACAATCTGTGAGTTACGCATGTCATCGTCAAACTGACCTTCCCATACTACTTCGTCAGAATAGTCTGTTGTACCAATCAGTCCCCAAGATGTACCACCTAAGTAAGCTCCTGAGTTGCCACCAACCCACTCATTCATATCGATGTTAGGATTGTCATGCCACGGACCCGCTGAATCTGGCTGTCCTTCGGCGGTGTTCCAAATAAGATCACGGTAAACGGCCCCAACTGTGACGCCGTACATATATACATTACCACCATCGTTAGCCCATTGGTCGTAGGTAGGCCCTTGAACTGCCATCAGACTTTCTGTGTTGCCCTCACTATAGTTGTAGTTTCCCATTTGAAAGAGGTCATAATAAACGTTACCATCAGGCTTGTAATTAGGAACTCCTAAGTAGCCGTTAGTACCAGTGTCAGCTGGATTAGCACGTACACCGAATCGATTGGTCATCAGAGGATGTGAGGCTATCACTTTCTGAGCAGATATAATAGCTTTGTCATAATAAGATTTGTCGCCAGTTTCCACACCTTGTGCAATATATGCTTCTGCCAAGTAGTGATTGGCAATGCCTTGAGCAGCACGGCCGTCTTGAAGCGGATAGGCTGGCAAATCAGCTGCGGCTGCCTCCAAGTCTGCGATGGCAAAAGCGTAGGTCTCCTGACGGGTGTTGCGCTGGTAGTCGAATCTCAGCTCATCACTGTATTCCTCCACGATAGGCACACCGCCGAAGCACTCTCCTAATCGCAGATAAGCCCATCCGCGGAAGAAACGTGCCTGCGCGACCGCATAATTCTTCTCATTGGCATCAGCCCAATTCACTAACTCTGAACCATAGAGAGCCAGGTTAGCCTGTGCCGCCAGTTGATAGAGTTCATTCCATAAAGTGTTGAAGTCTCCGGTGTTTGAGTTGAGGTTCATGTAGTTCGACAGGAAACCGGCAGCCATTGCTGGATCGCCGAAACCGCTGTCAATACAGTCTGAACCATTGCCACCCAGCAGGTTGCTGGCTGCTGCGCCTTCAACATACAGGTTGTGCCATCCGAACATATAGTTGAAAGAGATGTAGGCACGTGCGATTGCAGCATCTACCTGACTGCTCTTTTCGAAAGCTGTCTCTACGGTGTAGATGGTCTTAGGTTCTTCTTTCAAGAAGTCATCGTCTTTGCAGGAACTCAGTACGCTTGCCGTTACTAGACCTGCCAATAGGATTTTATTATATGCTTTCATATTTATCTGTCTTTTTAGAATCTAACATTTAAACCGAATGTATAGGTGCGTGGCAACTGTGAAGCGCGGCTGTTGCGAACCTCTGGATCACTGAACTCCCAGTCAGGAGCGATGAAGAACAGATTCTGTGCTGAAACGTATGCCTGCAGACCGCTTACACCGATCTTGTTCATCCAGCTACCCTTGAAGGTATAGGTAAGGTTCACGTCCTGCAGACGAACGAAACCATATTTCTGGATACCCGTGAACTTTGACAGGTCTGCTGTGGCACCCACATGCTTCATGTCGCGGTTCTGCTCTGTCCAGAACGGGTGATTCTCTGCATTCAGGTAAGCCATATTCTCATAGCTCACAAAAGCATTGTTGTTGGCTGCCACACCATACTTGCCTCCGCTGAAGGTGCCTGCGAACAGGAAGTAGAGTGAGAAGTTCTTCCAAGTGATGGTGTTGCCCATGTTCAACTGGAAGCTTGGACGGTTGAAACCTAAGATGACGCGGTCGTTTGGCGTGATGATGCCGTCACCGTCATGATCGACGTACATAGGGTCACCAGGCTTGCCGCCGTTTGCCTGCAGGTACTGAGTATCCTCTACCTGAGCTACGTGGTCAAACTCATATCCGTAGATTGCGCCCAATGACTGGTTCAGGAACAGCTGGTTGGTGATATCGTCATTACCGTCACCATACAGTTCCTTCAGGATGCTTCGGCTCAGTGTGAACTGGAAGTTGGTGTTCCAGGTAAAGTCCTTACGCTTGATATTCATGGTACGCAGTGTAGCCTCGATACCCCAGTTGCGAATCTTACCCATCGTAGCATACTGCTGTGTCATTCCGGCTCCCATCACAGGAATGGTGCGCTGGAAGATCTGGTCGGTGGTGTTGGCGAAATAAGTATCCAGTTCAAAGTGGATGCGTCCGTTCTTCAGCAGGTCGGTTTCCAGACCGAAGTTCCATGAAGTGGTGGTTTCCCAGCCCAACAGCGGGTTACCCAATGTTGACAAAGCCTGTGCAAACAGAGGCTGGTCATTAAACCAAGCTGTGTAGCCGCCGCTCTTACCCACGCTCATCTGTGACAGAGTCTGATAGGGCTGCAAAGACTGGTTACCGTTCTTACCCCATGAAGCCTTCACCTTCGTATTGGTTGCCCAAGGCACTGCCTTCTTGAAGAATTCCTCGTTTGAGATGGTCCAAGCCAGACCGATTGCGGGGAAAGTACCCCACTTCTTGTCATTACCGAATACGGAGCTTCCGTCCCGACGGATAGAAGCGTTGATGTGATAGGTGTCCCTGTATGAATAGTTCACGCGGCCTAAGTAACCGATGTTGTTATGCAGCGTGTAGTTGATTTCGGAAACGCGTTGTGTAGCGGCATTGCCCAGTCCGTAGAATCCCAAAGTGGTGTTGCCCAGTCCGGCGAAGTCAGAGCCTTGGAACTGGCTTCCGTCCATCTTGTCAGAGTCACGGGTATATACAGCGGTTGCGCTTACGAAGTGGTCACCAAACTCACGGGTGTAAGTCAGGATGTGGTCCATTACGTATGAAGTGGTCTTCGTGTTGTTGATGTAACCGTTGGCCTCGCTCAAGTGGGTGTCAAACACATCAGTGGTGTAGTTCTCACCGTCGCTCATGCTTACGTAATAGTTCTCGTGATAGAAACGTCGAGTCAATGACTGGCGGATGTTATAGTTGCCCGTCAGCTTGTAGCTCAGACCTTCGATGCCAGGAATCTTGATTTCAACCTCACCGCCCAATGCGATGTTGCTGTTGCGGCTCTGTGCGTCAACGCCTCCGTTTACCTGCCAAAGAGGATTCACATCATCTGCCGTATGCTCGGTGATGAAGCGTCTCATGGTCTTGCCGTCGCTCAGGTATGCCTCGCCCCAAGGAGAGAAATAGCGGCTGTAATAAGGACGGATTCCGTCTTGCTTCATGTTGGCCCAGTTGAAGTTCATGCCCACCTTGATGTAGCTGTTCACCTTGGTGTTGATGCGGGCGTTCACGGTAGTACGCTTGAAGGTGTTGCCCTTGATGAAGTTGCCGTTGTCAGAGAAAGAAGCGCCGAACATATAGTCCATGTTGTCAGTAGCGCCACTCAGACTCAAGGAATAGTTCTGGCGTACACCGGTATGAGAAACATAGTCAATCCAGTCGGTCTGCTTGCCTTTCTCGTAGTTGGCCTTCTCTAAGTAAGTCATCCAGTTGGTGCTTCCTTCCGGCAGACCCTGACGGGCATTGATCAGTTCGATATAAGCGTTACCGTCACGGAGTGATGGCTTGTAAGCGGCCTCCACCATAGCGACGGAACCTCGGAAGTTCACCGTCGGCTTGCCCAACGCGCCCTTCTTGGTGGTAATCATAATCACACCGTTGGCAGCCTGAGAACCGTATGCAGCCAGTGAGGTAGCGTCTTTCAGCACGCTCATGCTCTCCACGATGTTAGGATCGATGTCATTGATTGTACCTTTATATATAACACCGTTCACCACGATGAGCGGGTCACTGCCGCCGTTGATGGATTTCTGACCGCGTATCTGGATGCTTGAAGCGTCACCAGCCACACCCGTCTGGCTCATAGTCAGACCAGGAATTAGACCGCGCAGCATATCTACGGAACTGGTTGGCGCCATGTTGGCGACTGCTCCGTCAGCCACATTCATGGTTGCCACAGAACCGGTAAAGTTCTTACGCTTGGTAGTTCCGTAACCCACTACCACTACTTCTTCCAATGTCTCAGAATCCTCAGCTAAGGTAACTGTCAGTGACGACTGTCCGTCCTGCAGCACGATTTCCTGCGTGATGTATCCGATGTAGGAAATCACTAAGGTAGCTCCGTTAGGAACACCCTGAATCACTACTTCACCATTCATGTCGGTGATACCGCCGATAGTAGTACCCTTCACCAGCACATTGGCGCCAATCACTTCGCCTAAAGCATCGTTTACCTGAACGGTCACAGTACGGCCGTTCTGCTGGATGCTCTCAATGCCAGTAGTCTCTGTTCCTGCTGCCACCATATTGACAGGTGTGCATACTGCCAGGAAGAGAGGCAATGCGCAAAGCTTCATTGTTCTTTTCAAACGAATGTCTTTCATACCAGTTGATTTTTAGTTTTTGTTTAAAGATTTCTCTGCTGCAAAGTTATGTCAACTTGGTTTCCTTTTTTATGATTAGTAAGGGGATATAGTAATATGTTTGTTTTGTATTATGTTGTTTATTAGTGTGTTGTGTTTTTGTATTGGTAAGTCCACTCTTTAAGGATGTAAAAAAAAACAGCCTGGGACAAAGCCCCAGGCTGCTGATAGTTCGTGCCAGTAAGATCAGTATTGGCAGACAAAACGATTAGTAGTTGATTACCTTCACAGGACCCAGCAGACCGGCAGGGAGCAAGGGCTCCTGACCGTTGAAACCACGGGCATCAGTCCAGCCGATGCGGGTAGCGCCAGGCTGCTCGTCACCGATCAGGCGGTTCACCCAAACGTTGGCGACCTTCACCTCCAGGCTGTTGCTGCCAGGCTTCACGGCTTTCGAGATATCCACTAAATATGGCTCCTTCCAGGCGGCGCCGCAGTATTCGCCATTCACATAAACCTCAGCCAGATCAGCCACACGGCCTAAATCAAGCACCGTCTTTTCTCCTGGCTGTGCTTCAAATGACTTGGTATATTGAGCGATGCCTGAGAAATACTTGATGCCTGCGTCAGAAGAATCCGTATAGCTGCCCAAGGCGGCGAACTCAGCCGATGCCGGAGCACCACGCTTCTCCTGGAACTGCACTGTCCATGTGCCTTCCAAAGGCATCTCGCTCTTCTTCGTCGCTGCAGAAACAGTGTATTCTTTGTCGGCTTTGCCGCTGAAGACCACAAACACAGCGTCATCAGGCACCAGGTTCAAGATTACGTCAGTGCGTCCGTCATGCCGGGTGTATGACACCTCTTCCTGCACGCCGTTGTCAGGATGCCAGAGCATAGGCTTCAGTCCGTTGACACGGAAGGAGAGCGTGACGGTCTGATAATCCTTGGCAGGCTTGTTCACCCAGTAGATCTCAGCACCTTCCAAAGTTCGATGCAAGAACTTATATCCGGCAGGAATGTTCACGTCTTCCGGGATGCCGGCAGCCTTCAGCAAGTCAGCCAGTTCCTTGGTCTCCACCACGTTCTTGCGTCCGCTGTCCCAGATGTCAGCGACAAGGGCTTCAAACGCTGCGGCATCATCAGTGAGAGATGCAGGCCTGGAAGGACGCACGCCGCCAATCCAGGCGCCAGCCTGAGCGAGGGATGCTATCTTCTGAAGCACAGGCATAGACATCACTTCCATATTGCGGTCCATCCAAAGAACCTTATAAGCCGTTCCGCCAGTAGATACCAGCTGCCCCTTGCTGTATGAGATATGGTTCAAGAGTCCGTCAGGATTGAGGTAATCCCACTGATAACCGAGAGGAATTGCAGGTTTCACGGAGAACGTGGAGGTTACATTGGCATCCTCGCCATAATAATAAAGCACGTCAGCCACGTTCTTGCCAGCCTGCAGCATGAAGCAGCTGCGCGACATATAGTCTGCCCAGATGCCAGCCATCGGAGCCCAACTGTCATGACGGTTGAACCATTGTCCGATGCCGCCCAAAGACATACCCGGCACATGCACGTCATCCGGCTGGTGCGCGCTCTCGTGAATGACAAAGCGGTTGATGCCGTTTGAAAGCTCACGGTCGGCCACATATTTCAGGTTGCCCGGATGATATGAATAAGACTTGCCTCCGCCTCCGGGAGCCGTCATCGACTCAGCGGCAGCTATGTTCTGTCCGTAGATATGCGCAACGGAAGCCGACTCCTTGTCGTCAGCGTCATACACGCTCATGTCTGGCTGTCCGTCAGGACCAACAGGCACCCAAGGCGCTGTTACCCACATCGCGCTCATCGGCACTTCCGCCGTAGCCTTCAGATCCATACCGTCACCTACGAAAGCGCGTCCGCCCTCATGACTCTCCGTATAGCGGCCCAGCATACCGTAGTCCTCTTTCGCGATCTTCGAAAGAAGCGTGTAGTTGTCGGCAATCAGCTCGCCAATCGTGGCGCGCCAGTCGAAGAGGAAAGCGTCGCTCTGCTGAGGTGAACCGATAATCTCGCCTGAGAGAACGGGCAGCCACTTCCTGAGGTCATATCCCCTGCGGTTTTGGAACTCGCTGAACATAGCTGGTGTCCAAGTCTCACATTCAGCCTCGTAGCTGTCGGTAAGCACATACTGAACGCCTCGCTGTCCTATCATTCCGTCAGCGGCATCCTTATACATATCCAGATAGGTGTGGAAATATCTTGTCCAGGCTTCAGGATCCAGCTTGTCAACCTCCAGGCCCGTTGCTTCCAATGGGGCAGGGTGGTTCTGCTTGCCGGTGAGCGACCATCCGTAGCGGATAATCTTCCAGTTGCCAGCCGGAGCGTTCCAAGTGAGTTTTCCGTTCTGGTAATATTCAGTTACATCCACCACATCTTCAGCCGACGGGAACGCCTCGTTCACCACAGTCGGAGTAGGCGCGGATGTCAGGTTAGATGCAGATGAGAAAGCCGCCTTATCCTCAAAACGATGCACCCTTGAGTAAGGATAAAGCTCCAGCTCGGCAATCATGGTGCCTGCAGGAGGAGCAGAAGGGCCGCCTCCCATACCGAAGAACCCACCGCCTGAGGCACGTGGATTATTTACCTTGATTCGGAAATACTTAGCCGTTGTGACTGGAACAGACATCGTGACCTGAGCCACGTTTCCGCCACGCACATAACAAACACGGGTGAAAGTCTTGCCGTCATCACTGCTTTCGAGCTGCGTAGCGGGAGTTCCGCCACCGAAACCGCCTCCGGCACCCACCATCTTCATGGACTTGATGGTCACAGGTTCCGGAAACTCATACTGAATCCAGGCGAAGCCAGCCTTGTCGTCACGAGGAAGCATCACGGCATCAGAGATGCTGCCGTTGGTGAGCTGCTGCAAGGTGAAGTTACCTCCGCTGGCAGTCACCTTGGCACCTAACGCAGCAGCTGTCTGGCGGTCAGCCGGCTGCTTGACAGCAATCACCGCAATGTCTTCGTAATACTCATAGTTCGTGCCAGCAGAACCTCGTCCGGCAGGAGCACCGTCCAGGAATGCGCCTGTGGTATGAGGCGGCTCAGGCAAAGCCATATTCACGTTGCCGGAAGCATAAGCTTCGCTCCACACCAGTTTCTTCATCGCATCCTTCTCGCTTACCCAAGGACCGCCCGTCGAGCTCCATCCCGGAGCAGATGCAACGGTAAATTCCAGTCCCAAGGAGTCAGCCACCTTGACAGCGTAGGCAAAAGCGTCTTTCCATCCTTCATCCATGTAGATAAGCCGCTTGTCCACGATTGTGGGTGTACCCAGCGCGGCATCGAAGTTGTGTACGCCACCCTGACGGGTGTCTTTCATCCACTGTAGGTCCTTGCGGATGCCGTCTTTGGTGATGTTACCGTTCATCCAGTGCCACCACACACGGTTCCGGGCACTCTGTGGAGGATTCTCCCAACCCCTCTGCAACTCTTCAATAGAGTTTTGGGGAGTACAGGAGATAGCTGATAGTAATACAGCTGTAGCAGCTAATAGTTTTTTTGCTAACATAAAACAAATGGTTTTCTTTAGAGTTATTGATTCTAAGAGCAAAGTTAAGGTATTACTTACTTGTATATATTTATGAGTAAGCTGTATAAGTAAGTTGCTAATAGATCAATGGGTTGTTTATTAGTGTTTTATAATTTCTCTATAGTAGGTTTCAATTGCCGTACTCTTAGGTCGAAATCGATATCTGAAGTTGTGGCTTTACTTCTCATTTTGGTACGGGCGTTATAAACAGTCTGCACTGATACGCCTAGCATCTTACTGATTTTAGTACTACTGTCAATCCCTAAACGTACAAGTGCAAAGATGCGCAGATCAGTGTTTAGTCTGCCTTCAGACTTGATACTGATTTGCTCTTCTTCTTTGAGAAGGGAGTTAAATTGAACAACAAAATCAGGATAAAGGCGTAGGAACACTTGATCAAACTTTACCCAAAGCTCTTGCATGTCATCGTTGTCTTTTTGACTGATAATTTGCGTCTGCTTGATGGCTTCGGCATATTGTCCGGCTTTTAACTTGCGGTTTATTTTTTTCTTGAGCAAGTCCATCTTATCTATGTAGTTGGAGCAAGTGGCGAATAACTGGCCGATATACTCTTCCTTTACCAAATTGGATTCAGACAACTCCATGTTAGTTTCATTTAGTTTCTTTTCCTCTTCTTTCAATAGTCGGTTGGTTTCTCTTAAACTACTTTCACTTTTACTTAGTTTGTCATGACTTTCAGCAAGAGCCTTGTTTAACGATATACGTTTCTTAAGTTCTATCCATGTATAAATAAGTAGCGATATGATAATCAGTATAAAGAAAGACAATATTATGTTTAGCTTGTGGTTCAAGTCTTTCTCTTTTATCAACCTGTCTTGTACTGTTTCGTTGAATCGCATGATGGAGCGTCCAAGAGCTCCATCACCGTTGAACACATATTCAGGGTGGTCTGCCTGTATGCTCAAAGTTGCGTTGTAGAAACGTGTAGCATATGCCAGTTCACCCATGTTGGTAGCCATAGTACCAAGGTCTGCTAGATAAGGCACATGCCTATCAACCTGACAGATCTTGGAATATAAACTCAAAGCGATGTATTTTATATGATTGTCGGTGTCGTTGTTAGCCCATGCAAGTAAGCCGGCACATTCGGTGATATATTTATACCATGGGTTTTTGTTGTCCAATGAGTCAGCATATTTCATCAGTTCCTGTTGCCAAAACTTTCTATCTCCCTCATCTGTAGTATGCCATGTTCTGGCAAATATATAATAAGGAGAAGATGTGTCTGGCACTGCCAACATTATTGAATCTGCGTATGCTTGAACATTTGTCACAAGCTCAGGTGTATTGTATTTAATATTATAATTCCGCCAGTAGCTGATTTCTTCCACCCAGTATTTCAGTTTGTTCTCCATTTTCATCGGAATAGTATTCACCAGATCAAGTACTCCACGGCTCTGTTCAATAATACCTGCCGAGTTATAGATTTGTGATTCCTTGATATAGGACTCTACTTTCCAGTCTGTGCGATTTAGTTCATTGGCTATTTGTATATTCTTGTCGTTGTAGAATAAAGCGCTGTCAGTATCAAAACCTATGAAAGTTTCAATTAACTGTCTTTGATAGAAGTAGATTGTTTCATCATTTGACGTAGTTGCCAGCTGCTGTTTGATCTCATTAACTTTCCTTTCAAATTCTGCTAGATAGATATCCTTGTTGTCCAAGGCTTGCTTTATCAATTCAAAATAGTGAAGGTTTTCTTCAGAAGCAGTACTATACCTATTAGCACAAGAAGTGAACAACATTAGGCATATCCATATCACTACAATGTTTCTACTCATAAGTTTGTCATTCTTTTATATTTGCAAATATAAAGTTTCTTGTACATATTTGCAAATACTACAAAGTCTTAATCAAAGGAGTATACTTATTTATGACAAACCATCAAGCTTTACGTAGAAATTGTTGATTCATTTTTTCATCAAAACGAAAAGTACTATCTTTGCATAAAACATTTAATAATTACAGATATGCCTAAAGTCACTTCCGAGCGAGTATTGAGCATTTTCAGAGAGCTCAACCAGATACCACGTCCTTCGCATCACGAAGAGCGCGTGGCCGACTATCTTTGTCTTTTTGCACAGCGTCTGCATTTAGACTATGAGCGCGATGCTGAAAACTGCATAGTCATCCGCAAATCAGCTACACAGGGTTACGAGGCAGCAGAACCTATTGTGCTGCTTAACCACATGGATATGGTTTGCGTAGGAATGTCAGACCCTCTCAATGATCCCATTGAGACATATGTTGAGGATGGATGGATGAAGGCGATTGGCACATCTTTGGGAGCCGACAATGGTATTGGCTTGTCGATGGCGCTGGCTGTCCTGGAAAGCGACAGCATCGCACATCCTGCTTTGGAAGTAATCACCACCACTAACGAAGAGGATGGAATGTCAGGTGCTGCCCAGCTGTCAAAAGATTTTCTGCGCGGGCGTAAGGTTATCAACCTTGACTCAGAAGACTATGATACCATCACTACTGGGGCTGCAGGAGCTTGCTTACAGTTCCATCGCCTGCCAATGCAACTGGAACATGCACCAGTAGGTCAGTATGTATGGCACCAAATACATTTTGAAGGTGGATTGGGAGGACATTCAGGTGTTGACATCAACAAAGGGCGTTGCAGTGCCGTCGTTGCTGTAAAGAAATTATTGGAGTCTTTCGGCAAAGTATGCGACTACCACATTGCCAATATACAGGTAGGTGAGGCCAACGCCTCTATCGCCTCTACTGCCAGCCTGACTATTTGCGTGCCAGCGACTGAGGCTACAGTAATTATTGAACAGGAAAAGTACATCAACGAATGGATGCGCCATGATTATCCTGCTGATTCCAATATGCATTGTTCTATTCAATCTTGCAACCCTCAGGAAAAGGTCATTCCAAAAGATACTGTTGGTGCGCTGCTCCGTGCTTTAGGAAAGACACCGCAAGGTGTAGTAAAAATGAGTGAAGTAATGCAAGATACAGTAGAAACATCCAATAATATTGGACGCATCGTGACAGAGTCCGACCACCTCTTTGTTTCTACCCATACACGTAGTTTCATCGATGCCGTGATGGAGCAACTTAGCAAGGATATTGCCTCTAATTTTGCCTCAGTTGGTGCTACATCAGAAACCATCATGTCGGCACCGGCTTGGCAGGAGGATCAACACTCGCCCTTCCTGCAACTCACCAGCGACACTTTCTTCGATGTACTGGGTTGGCGTCCTCGTATGGTGGCCATGCACTTCGTGCTAGAGGCTGGATTCTTCGTGCAGCACTATCCTGGTATCCAAATGGCTAGCATTGGTCCCCGTATTGTGGAGCCACATTCAGCTAGCGAGCGCGTGGAGATGAAAACCATCGATGACATTTGGCAAGTACTATTGGAGTTACTTAGACGCTTGAAATAGTTCAATAGATTAAAACTAAACACTCATTGATGTAGTCCGTACTTCTCATATAATAGGAGAAGTGTGCCATCTTCTTTCATCCGTTGTATGGCATTATTTACCACTTGTAATAGATCCTCTTGCCCCTTCTTCATCAACACGCCAATTTCTCCGTGAGTGAAAGGCTTGTTCAATAAGGGAGCAGCAAGTCGGGCATCTGTCTGCACATAATAGGGAGCCTCGGTTATCTCTGTAATCATCACATCGGCCATGCCTTCTGCTATGAGTGAGGGTATTTCCTCGTTCTGCTGATGCACGATGATAGTAGCATGCGTTAGGTACTCGTTGGCAAACTGCTCGTTCAATCCTCCAGGATTTACCATCACACGCACATTAGATTTATCTATGTCGGCCAAGCAATGAAAATGGTTTGCATCTGCTGTTCGGCAAAGTATAGTCTTTCCGTTTGCCAGATAACCATCGCTCATCAACATGTTCTTCTTTCGAGCATCAGTGATGGTGATGCCCCCAATGGCGAGGTCAAACAGCTGGGGTTCTGTTTGTACGTCAGCCGAAAGTGTAGGCCATGAAGTCTTGGCAAATTTTGTTTCAACGCCCAACCTTTTTGCTATTTCTTTTGCGACCTCTATGCCGAACCCCCAAAATGTACCATCTTCTTCACAAAATGATAGTGGACGATAGTCCCCTGTTGTACCAACTAGCAAAGTATCTCGCTCTATTATTTCAGCCACCTTTCCATTTACAGGAATTTCAGTAGAAGTGGAAAGAATAAATACCGATAGCTGTCCGTTTGCTTTCCCAAATAGGAGCGCCTCTTTCAATGAAGTCTCAGGAAATAGCTTTGAACTGTCAAAAAAATATAGGCTATCAGCACTACTAAACCACCCTCCTATATAGCCATCGTTTCGTAGCGCATGACGCACCACCATGCCGAGCTGATTCCGCGAATGACTGTTCTGTGTCATACTATAGCTCACAGCAATACCTTCTTTAGGTTCAGACATTGTACGGATGTCAAGTGTGAATCCGTCAGGGTGCTCCTGACTGTAAGCCCATATTTTGTCTGATATTACTTCAATGTTGTTCTTTTCAATCTTGTTGGTTGAGCGTTGTGAAACAGAAGATGTCCCACAAGCGCAGAGGAAGAACAATACTATTTGAACAATTAAGATAAGAGG
>Ga0247611_10008154_pt1 | contig 12977 bp, 3 predicted proteins | sample 177DNAGHGhighgp2_FD_192422 | JGI IMG/M metagenome (GOLD analysis project Ga0247611, IMG submission 192422) | Sheep rumen microbial communities from Palmerston North, Manawatu-Wanganui, New Zealand - 1770 DNA GHGhigh gp2 | ecosystem: Host-associated > Mammals > Digestive system > Stomach > Rumen ... | reverse complement strand
GGAGCTGCAACAGGTTTAGTTACTTTCTGTTTGGCATTAATTGTTTGGATTTTAACAGTTGTAATCGCTTGGTTGGCAGTAAGACCTATTTATGGAATAATTGGACTTGTGGCTATTATAGCAATTATTTGTTGAATGGTGTATATGAAAAAGAAACATCCTAGAAAAGAATTGCCAATAAATGAATGAAAGAAAGAATGAGATAAAGAACCTAAAAAAGATGATGAACCAGAAATAATTGAAGCGTAATAGATTAATAATATCAAGATTAAGCAGAGTTTATTAATAACTCTGCTTTTTCATAAAAAATTAAAAAAGTAAAGGGAAATATTTCATATATTGTTTAAATTTTTTTGAAAAAAACTTTTTCAGATTAGAATAAGAAGGACTAATCCTTTTTAGATTTTAGTATGTAAAAATGAAAAAAGTTATTTGAGTATTTAGTTTATCAGTAATGTTGTTAACTCAACTTATTACACCTTTTACTTATGCAACAGGAGATGCAACACCAGTAGAAGAAGTTGTGGTAGAAAAATTAGTTACACCAGTAGAAGATACTGCTAGTGAAGATGAAGTTACTGTATGAGATGATGTTGCAGTAGAACCAGAAAAAAAATCACAACCAGAAGCTGATTTTTCTGTGGGGGGGGGTGATAAAAGTAATCTTATAGAGCAACAGTGAACATCGTGAAATAATGCTCAAATAAGTAGTTGAAATAGTAAAGATAATCATGATGTTGCACCCGTAGAAGCACAATCATGAACAACGGTAGAAACTAATAGTTGAAATATAACTAAATTATCATGAGATAATGAAAATCTAAAAGAGGAACAAGTTGAAGAAAAAATAGGAAATTGATCATGAGAAGAGAGTAAAACATGACTTTTTGAATCAATAAAGAATTTCTTATGATTATGAGAAACTAAAGAGAAAGAAAAAGAAAAAGAACAAAAGAATTATGAATATGAAACACAGGTAATAACATGAGAAGCAGAATATGATGATGTTAAAGTAGAAGTGTATGCAGATACATGATTATTTTATAGTTGAACAGAATTGATAATCAAAGCAGTAACTTGAGATATGTATGAATGAGTAAAAGAAGTATTGTCATGACAATTAGAAAGAATAACAGAAGAAGAACAAACAGTGGTAGCATTTGATATTTCATTTATCTATTCATGAGAAGAAGTACAGCCACTTACATGAACAGTACAGGTATCATTTAATTATGAGAATAATGAAGATTTAAAGGCTGCAGAAGAAGATGAAGAACAAGAAGTAAAAGTTTATCATTTAAATGATAAGGATGAAGAATGAGAAAAGATAGAGGAGATAACTTGAGCAAAAGTAGAGGAAGTTATGCTAAATGAAGAAAAAAGTGATGAAGAGAATATGTTAGTAGTTGAAGCTGAAAATTTCTCTATTTACGCAATAATAAAAAGTACAACATCTAATCAAACAATTATTTATGATGCAAATTGATGATTTTTTGGTGATTGAAGTGCTACATTATCGATTACATATGATAGATATGTAAGTAATCAAATATATTGATCTACTACAAGTGTACAGGCTCCAAATAGGGATTCAGAAGATATAACTCAGCAATCTTGATGGATGTTTGCATGATGGTATTTGGAACCATGAAATGCAAATGCTCAAACAACTGAGTGGTTGGCACAAGATACTTCTAATTTACCGGAGATTGTCTATGCAAAGTGGCTTCCTTTTAATGATTTAGAAGTTGATATTTGATGAAACTCATTTATTGTTATGGATAGAAATTTATGAGCATCTGCATATATGAATCAAAATGGAAAAACTTCTAATGATTGGTTTGGAAAATTATATCAGCGGTGAAACAATTATGGGTTTCCAGTTCATTGACAAGTGCAGGTGTCTTCAACTAAAATAGATTGATCAAAATTTTGACCATGAAATTATTATTATAGTAGTATCTTTATTTATGGATCCTTTCCTTATTATTGGACAACCAATAACCAGGAGAATTTGTGGTGAGGTTGAAAAATAAATAATTGAGATAATTTGAGACAATGACCTTGTCCAAGTGGCTATCATGTTCCTGATTATTTAGAGTGGAAAGCAATTAAAAGTTTGGTTGAATCTAATATGTCGAGTATATATTGATGTTCTTCTGTATCAAAATGTATATCATCTAAATTATTAATGCCATTCCCTTGAATTATAGATTCTAATGGTGTAAATTGAAATGAGAATGGAGTTTGAATATATTGGTCTTCAAGTCCTAAATTTGATGACAGTAATTATTATTCATATAGTTTACTTATTTATAATAATGATGGTTATAAGTATTGGAGTGATAATACAACTCGTTCGGTGTGATGATCAGTTCGTTGTTTAAAAAATACAAATGGACGAGAATTGACATTAGATCCACGTAATTGAAAGGAGAATACAACTTTTAATATCAGGCGACGAGAACCTGTTACAGAAGCATTAAAACCAGTTAATCCTATAAATGGGAATGCATGATTTAAATGACGGTATGATGAAGATTGAAATAAGTTTATTTTTTCAGATTCTACATTCATTAATTGACATAAAGTTCTACATGCAGAGTATGAACAAAATACATCTTATGTTTTTGATGCTAACGGATGAGAATTCCTTGATTGAACAAAAGAAAAAACAATAGAGATAGAAAATGTAGAATGAAGATATTTCCCTATATGAAGTATTCCAGGTTTAAAAAAGGAAAAAGATAGTTATACGTGAATTGATTGAAAAATACATTATACGTGATGGATGTTTGATTGATGGTATACAACTTCATGAGATTGAAAATGGTTTAATCAACAAGAAGAATGGACTTGACAATCTGACTGAATAATAGTTTCATCAAAGAGAGTTTATGCAAGATGGTTGCCTTTTGAAGATATGGAAATAAAAATTTGAGATATATGATTTACGATAATGGATAGAAATTTATGAGCAAAAAGTGTTGCTGAATGAACTTATTTTTGATCAAATAGTTCAGAACATGAAGATTATGATAAATTATGAAATTATTATCAGTGGTGAAATAATTATGGGTTTAAAGGTGAAGGAAATCTTATGTATTCAGTTACAAATTCTAATGTGAATAATAGAATAAATTGAGATGAATATTGACCAAATAATTACTATTATTGAACAATATTTTCATCAATAAAAACTTCTCCTTATCGTTGGACTATAAATGATAATAAAAATTTGTGGTGAGGAAATAATAAAAATAGTATTGATGCATATAAACAGTGACCGTGTCCTTTGTGATATCATGTGCCGGATTCTTCTGAGTGGAGTGTTGTTTATAAGTTATTTACTTTGGAAAAAAATTCATTATGTTCTCAGTTCTGAATTGATGTTTGAAGTTGCTTTGCTTATTGGCTGAAATTGCCATTTGCAGGAATGCGTGCTTCTACAACTATAAGTTCTCTTGGAAAAAACTCATATTATTGGTCTTCCACACCTGGATCTAATGGATATAATGCTTATGCGCTTAATGTGAAAGGATATGTTTGAGCAGGATTTTGAGATGGATCTGTTGAATCACAATGAACAAGTAGTCGTGATAGTGCTTATTCTCTTCGTTGTTTTAAAAATTCATCGGATAATCATTTGATTTTTAAGATGAATAATTGAGAGGATGATTTTGTACTAACTTGAGGAAGGCGATGGGAACCTATTACATCGGCTTTAAAACCTAATGATCCAAAAAGATATGGATCAAATTTCTTGTGATGGTATGATTGAGAAGAAAAGTTTATTTTTTCATGATATATAGATAGTCCCAAAATATTACAAGCGAGGTATGTATGTAAAAATTGATATATTGAAAGAGAAAATGGCGAATGTGAGGCAATAAATCCTAAAATAATTTCATTTGACACTGATTGATGAAGTGAAAAGCCTAGTGTAATCGTTCCTTGATGAATGCCAGAAAGGACTATTAATGCAAAATTTTCACATACTCCAAATATAGATGATGATTGAAATCAAAAATGAAATTATGCAAATAATTATACTAAAAATGAAGTTGTTACAATTCCTTGAGCAGCGAACCTTCATGTAAAAATAATATATTGATGAGAGTCAAATTCATATGATTGGGTTTCAATGTGGGCTTGAAATCATCCTGATTATACAGCAAATGGTAATCATTCAACTTCATTAATATGAAAATTATGATGATGAAGTCATACGTCACTTGATAACATTAAAGAATATGATGTAGTGTGAGATACAGTAACTTTTGCTTTTAGGAGTGACTGAAGTGGCGTCGGAGACTGATATTGATATTATGCAATAATTATGGATAAAGAAAAATATATTGCATGAATTGATTATATTCAAATTAATTTCTCATTATGAGAAAATCCATTAAAGGATTGATATGCTTTTGCGTGATGGTATAAAGAAAATTGAGAAATGTGGAATATAGAAAATGATGTAGTGAATTCAGATATTACTTTATATGCACATTGGAGAGATAAAGAAGCAATCCTTTTACCGTGAAAAGATCTTAATTGTAAGTTGAAAAGTTTGGCTAATAATCGGACTTATAATTCTTGTTATTCAAATACTGATTATAGGATTTCAAAAATAGTTAGAGCAAATTCTATACCAGAATGAGAAAAAGTAATAGAAATACAAGATATAAGTTCAGAATACTATATTTATGCTTGGTTTGATAAGGGAACGATATATATTTACTCTGAAGCTGATGCGATATATATGAATCCAGATTCAAGTTCTATGTTTTATTACATGCAAAATTTAAAAAATTTTGAAGCGGATAATTTTGATGTAAGTAAGGTAATAAATATGTGATCTATGTTTAGTTATTGTAGTGCTTTGAATTACCTTGATTTAAGTAGTTGGAAGACAACTAGTTTGGTTGATACAAATTCAATGTTTAGGTCTTCGCAATCATTAAAAACATTAAATTTAAGTTGATGGGATACAAGGAATGTACTTGATATGAGTTCAATGTTTGATGGGGTAACATCACTTGAGACATTAATTCTAGATTGATGGGATTTTACAAACCATCCGAATGTATCGTCAATGTTCAATTCGCTGTATTCACTAAAAATGTTGTCTCTAAAAAATTGGATAATACCTGAAATTTTATGAAATTGGCAGAATAATAATTGGGGATTTTATAATGGATTCGGTTTGTCGAATAGTAATAGTTTAGAAACAATAGATGTAAGTAATTGGAATTTAAGTAGAACAAAAAGTTTATATCAATTATTTTATAATTTATATTTTGTTAAGTCGATTATATGATTAGAGACATGGGATACAATTAATGTAGAAAATTTATCTAGGTTATTTGGGGATTGTTATAATTTAGAAAATCTAGATATTAGTACGTGGAATACCAGTAGTGTTACAAATATATCTGAATTGTTTTATAATTGTAAAAGTATAGAAGAATTAGATTTGAGTAGGTGGGATACCAGTAATGTTACAAATATGGTATATATGTTTGAATATTGTGATTCATTGGAAAAGTTGAATTTAGATAATTGGGATTTTTCAAAAGTATGAAGTAATTACGCATCAATGTTTTACAGTACTCCAAGTTTAGTAGAATTAGGTATGAAAAATTGGAAATTTTGAAATAATGTTGAAAATTTTGCTTGTAATATGGCTTTATGATGTCATTGGTGAAGTCCTGTTTATAACAAGGTTAAAGAAATTGATGTGTCATGATGGATGTTTAGTTGAAACACTTTACGATGACTATTCTATGATTGGGAAAGTCTTGAAAGTATTAAGTGATTTGAAACATGGGATACTAGCAGTATAGAAAATATGAGTAAAATATTTTATAATGCAAAAAATTTAGGTAGTGTAGATTTGGGTTGACGAAATACAAGTAATGTAAAATATATGGAATCAATGTTTGAAAAAGCTACTGGGTTGAGTGAAATTGATTTGTGAGGCTGGAATATAAGTAAAGTTGAGAATATGGATAATATGTTTAATGAAACAAGCAATCTTAAAACTGTTTATGTATGAGATGATTTTAAAGTGCAAAATTTTTCTTCAGCAAAAAATATGTTTAGTGGTGCGATAAGTATTGTTGGATGAAATGGAACAACGTACAATTCTCAAAAAAAGAACCAAGAATATGCAAAAATTGATAGTATTACGGCTTCATGATATCTGACAAATATATTAGATAAGCCGTATGTAATCACATATGATCTTGATTGATGAATAATAACTTGAGAAAAAACGGTATATACGCAAAGGGATTCTGAATATATTTTGCCTGAGCCAAGTAAACAATGATATAAGTTTATATGATGGACATGAAGTAATTGAAATGTTCCAGAAGAAGTTGTTTCTTTAGCGTGAAGAAGCTGAGATTTGATATTTACTGCTAATTGGAATCCTGAAGATTTTATTTTGACTGTAAATCATTTTAAAATGGGATTAAATTGAATATATCAATCATTACCTTCTAATATGAATAATTATATCGTTAAAATAAATGATACTATTAATTCATGAGATATCAAATTAATGAAGAGAAACTATTCATGATTTACATTAACTTGAATAGTTCAGGATATTCATATAAATCCTGATTGAACTATATCTCCATATGGTACATTACAAGTTAATTATTATTATATTAGGAATAGTTATCATTTAATAATAAAAGATGGTGCAAATATTCTGATTGATAAAGATGTGCTTTTTGAAGATAAGATAACTCTTCCAGATGTCCCAGAAAAGAAAAATTATTTATTTGCATGATGGGAAAATCTTCCTAAAGATGGTAAAATGCCTGATGCTGATTTAGTTATTGTTGCAAAATGGATGAGTAATTCATCTACTTGATGAGGCGGATGAGCTTGATCATCAATAGATAAAAAAGTTATAGAAGATAAAACAAAAAATCAAGAACATAAAGCTGCTGAAGAAAAACAAGAAGTGAAGCAAAAAACTGAACAAGAAGAACAAACAAAGGTTGAAACAGAAATTCCTGAAAAGATGGCTACAACAAATCAAACAAGTACACAACAGTCGTCAAGTTCTTCAAAAGATAATACTGTTATAGTGGATCCAGAAATCCTAACAGCATATGAATGGGCATATAAACATGATGTAACAACTTTACCAACAATACATGAAGCAATGCCAGATGGAGTAGTAAAGAGATGACATCTAGCAAAGATGGTAGTGAATTATGCAACAAATATTCTATGACGAGAAATTCCAGAAAAAATTCCAAGTGAATGTAGATGGAATGATAATAGAAAAGACCGAGAATCAGATGAAATTAAAGACTATGCAGTGAAATCATGTGCATTATGACTAATGTGATTAGATATGCCAAAATTCTTACCGAACTTAGAAGTAACAAGAGCACAATTTGGAACAATTATGTCTAGACTCTTATGGTGAAAGAAGTATGCATGATGAACACCATATTATAGAAAACATCTAAATGCTCTAAAAGAAAATAATATAATGACACAACTAGAAAATCCAGAAAAGAGAGTAGAATTAAGACAATGGGTATGGTTAATGTTAATGAGATCTGCAGAAAATAAATAAAAAACAGAAGATAGAAAAAGAGAACTAGCAATTAATTAATTGTTAGTTCTTTTTAAATTCACGGTTGAAATATCCTTGTTTTCATAAAGCAAAAAATTAAATTATACTATTAATAAAGAATAAAACATTTTTTATGTCTAATAATAGTCAAATTATGGTTACACCTACAATTGTTGCACCGGGTGGTTCATTTCAAAAAGCATTAACAGCTGCAAGATTCTGAGCAGAAGAAGTATATATGTGAGTCCCTTTTACCTCACTTCGTATGAGACAAAATAAAATCCTAGATTTTGACGAACTAAAAAAAACTGTCGATGCTGTCCACTCTTATTGATCAAGAGCATTCTTAACAATGAATATTTTCCCAAGGAACACTGATATTAAAATCTTTGAATCAACAGTAGAAAGAATCTCTGAAATAGGTGCAGATGCTATTATTTTCTCAGACCCTTGAACATTTCATATCTTAAAAAAATATCTTCCAAATACTCATCTTCACTTAAGTACACAAACTTCTACATTAAACTATTCTGCTGTAAAGTTTTGGTATGATTTAGGGGTTAAAAGAGTAGTGCTTGCACGTGAACTTCATATTAATGAAATTGCAGAAATAAAAAAACAAGTACCAGATATGGAACTTGAGGTTTTTGTTCATTGAGCAATGTGTATGAGTTACTCATGACGCTGTCTTTTGTGAGATTATATGAACTGAAGACCAGGGAATAAATGAGAATGTTCTCATGCTTGTAGATTTAAATATAAGGTATATCTTGAAGAGGATAGAAGACCATGAAAACTATTCCAAATCGAAGAATGAGAAAATAATACTAACTATATCCTTTCATCAAGAGATCTTTGTACAATAGATAGACTTGCTGAAATTCTTCCATATGTTGATGCTATGAAAATTGAAGGAAGAAGTAAGTCAGAATTCTATGTATGAGCAGTAGTGAAGGCTTATAAACATGTAAGAGATGCAATACTAAATTGAACACCAATAGATGAATCTATTAAAAACCTAGTAAATGTTATTCCTCATAGAGAATATTGGTCAGGATTCCTCTTTAATGATTTAAAAGATTATCCAGAAGGAGAAAATCTTGAGAGTTTTACAACTAAAACAAGTCCTGGACCATTATTTAATAGAAATTATTTCTGAATAATAGAATCAGATACTATTGAAAAAGACTGAAAGAAATATTTCAAATACTCACCAAAAGAGGTGGTAGAACCAGGAATGGCTTTACAATATTTATTGCCAGATAAATCTTGAACATTGATAATAAAAGATATTATTAATGAAAAATGAAAAACTTTAGAAAAATGAACATGTAATACTCCAGATATTTATGTGCGTGCTGATTGTGAATTACAAGGAGGAGAACTTCTTTATAAAGATAAATAAAATACAAATAAAATGCTAAAAACACTAAAAGAAAAAACAGCTTCAATAAAATCATTCTGTGTTTTTTTGTTTGTTTTTTTGTTGCTAGCAAAAATCGGTGTAGTGTTTTCTAGTTATTCATATGCATTTGCCTTAATGGATTGGAAAGAAATCTGTTATTATCTTTTCTCTACAATTCAATCAGATTTCCTAATTTTGGGGCTAATATTAATCCTTGTTTTCTGAATTACTCACGTAAAAAATCGGTTTGTTAAATGAATATTGTATTTAGTGATAGGACTAATTGCAGCATTATATCTAGCGGATATCCTAATAATATATTTCTTCCAACAAAGATTGATTCTAACTTCATGAGCAAGCTATCTAACAGCTTGATCTTGAGTGTTCCTATTTTATGTCCTTGTTTTTATTCTATGTGCTGCGTTCTTGTATCTTTTGATTCAAGTCTTTTTGCGAATAACAAGAATAAAAATAGGTGATACGGCATTAATAATTATGCTTGTTTTTTCATTCCTAATTTATTGATTTCCATTCCCTCAGTTCCATTTTTCATGAGTTGAACTTCCAGAATGAAATGTCCTTTCAAGTATAATAACTGATTCTTATACCTTCTATATTTCATGAGAAAATGATGAAATTAAAGATATATTAAAGGAAAAATTGGATGTTCCAGAGGTTGAAATGCAATTTTTACTAAAGAAAAAAGAATGGTGGTTCGCATTAGCTCATGATGATCCAGAAAGAATATTTGATAGTTTCGGTAATTCTTCATTAACAAAACTTACTGATGAATATGGTAATGATTATGCCTTTGATGTCCTAGCTGAGGCAACAAGAAATGAACCAGAACTAGCCTTTAAATATATTGATAAATATAAGGATTGGAAAGGGAAAGAATGAAAACCTATAGTTAAAGACTTATTACGTGTAGCTATTCAAGTTAATCCAGAATTAGCATTCAAATACCTTGAAACTTATCAAAATTTTGTTGAAGACCACGAAAAAATAGCAAAATCATTGCTTCAATATGCCGTACAAATGTATAAGGCTCCATTAACATTTGACCAATTATTTACAGAAGTTCAATGAAGAAATAATAAAAGTAATGTAATTTTAGTATTCCTAGAATCAGCATCATCAGTTGATTCTCGAAAATTCTGATGATTAAATGATAGACTTCCTTGACTCGATAAGGTGAGTGATGATTGAACATCATTCCTAAATATGCATGCAAATGGAATGTCCTCAGATATGTGACATATTGCAACACTTCTTTGAGTTGAACCAATAGAATATGATTATAAATGAACAAGATATGCAAGTTTCTCTGGTTTTTCACTTCCTCTTGCTGAATTCTTTAATAAACTTTGATATGCAACAACATTCTTATCTACAGCAACGCTAGAATTCCTAGACCAAAGGGATTTTATAAAAAATGTAGGATATCAAACAATTATCTGAGAAGAAGCGTTTGAAGATAAACCTAAATATACATTTGATGCAGCTCCAGATGAAAGTCTTTATGAAAAAGCAATTGAGGTTGTTAATGCACAAACAGGAAACTATTTCCTAACACTTCAAACAATCTCATCTCATACCCCTTATAATACACCATATGGACGCTCAATGGAAGGAATGTATCGTTATGAAGATGAAACATTCTCTAAATTTTACGAAGATTTAAAAGCAACAAAGTTTTTTGATAATGGTATTCTTATTGTAATCGGAGATCATCGTAAAATGACGCCTTTAGAAGATAAAGAATTTGCAAAACGATGAACAACAGCTGCAGCGAAAATCGTTTGATTTATGATTTGAAAGTGAATTCCTTCAAATAACTTAGCTAAAGGAATTTATCAACAAACAGATCTTTTCTATTCAATACTTCATGAATTCTGATCATGAACCGTTGAAGTGTTGGAAAATTATAACGACCTATTTTCAAAAGAAGTCTCAAGAAAACGAAGTATAAAACAACGATATGAAGAAAAGAAAATGAATATTGCTGATGCTGCAGGTCATGAATGAGTTGTAGATCTTACACGTATGAAAATTATGAATGGAGAAGAATACTTCCCTGTAGATGATATCCTTAATTATGTAAGACTTTCAATGGATTTCCAGAAGGAAAAACATGGATTAAAAACAGAAGAAAACTCACAGAAAAATAGAATGATTCTTATTGCCCACAGATGAATTACAAAAAATGCAACTGAAAATTCAATAGATGCATTCTCGGCTGCTTATGATGAATGAGCAGAATGAATAGAAATGGATGTTTCAGCGACAAAAGATGGACAATTAATAGTTTTTCATGGTCCTAAATTGTATGGACAAACTAAATGTAAACAAGAAACAAGAGATGTGTGTAATATGAATTGGAGTGAAGTACAACAATGTTTGTTAAATGATGGTCAAGAAATTGCATTATTAGAGGATGTCCTTCCAAAGATAAAAGATTGGTTTAAATATGTATTCCTTGATTTTAAAATTGGAGAATGAGAGAGCTGTCCTCAGAATAAAGGAAAAATATTTGAAGAAGTATTAGCACTTGTTCAAAAGAATAAAATGGATGCAAAAATAATCTTTTCTTCATATGATGAGAATGTTTCAAAGTTTTTATGAACAAAATGAAATATTATCTCAGCATTAGATACCTATTCATTAGATAGAATTGACGATATTCCTTGATCATATTTTTCATATTTTATGACCCCCGCAGAAAACTTTACAGATACTTTAATTCAAAAACTTGAAAGGTATATGGTAGATGGGGTTGCATATATTGTAAATGATATTCCAACAGCTCAAAGTTTACAGAAAATGGGTGTTCGTTTTATTATTACTGATGAAATTGAAAAATTAAAGAATGCATTAGAATAGTAAATAGACTTCTTGTATTTATACATTAAAAGGTTATAACCACTATCGCGGTTGACTTGACGTTTTTTAAACGTTGTTGTCTTCTTTTGTAGTATGGATCTGTGAAGATCGTAACTTTGCCATTTTCCCCTCGGTAATTATTCGAGGGGATTTTTTATATTTATAATATATCTTGACATATACAAGAAAATATGTATAATATAAGTACAGTTAATATTGACTGGAATTGTCTAAAGTGTTAATTAATGAGACAGACAAGTAGTTTGGTTGCCCTTGTGGCAATGGTGATGATGCTAGCATTTGCTAGTTGTGGTAATAGTGTGGATCCTATCCATGGTACACAACCAGTTGATACCACTTTCTATAGTGGTGTATCAGCAGGAACACGTTTCCCATTGGATGAATTCAAAAGACTTGGCGCGAGAAACGATACAGCTGCTCAGCGCAAGCTAGTAGATAAGTATCGTAAGCAGCTAACGGCAAACGTAGTCGCACACTATCCTGCAATCAAAGATGAGAAGAATATAAAGTTCGTTCTCGGATCAGGTTTCGCAAAGGATGTTAAGTCTGGAGACGGTAAAACCTATTCTGGTGAATTTAAGAACGAGTTGATTATTATTATCAATGATGCAGAAGTGAAGGATACAGTGTTCCTGGCTTGTGGTAATGGAATGTTATCTCCCTTGAGCTTTTCAAACTATTCAGAGTTCGGTACCGCTGAACGTTGGAGATTTGAAATACAAAAAGGTGAAGGCTTAGCAAACTATTTGCCAGAGCTCCAGAAATGGGCATCTGTAGCGAAAGAACTTGAGATTCCTATTAAGGACAAGACTGGGAAAGTTGTGGGTAGTGAGGTTTTCTCTAAATACCTAGGCAAGTACGAGTCGTTGCTTTTTACTGGCGATGTAATCGATCTCCTTGAGGGAAAGGTCTACAATAAGTCAGGACAGGAAGTCCAGTTTGATCGACGAATGCAGGAAACTAAGAAAGCCAATCAAGCTATTGCCAAGGCGGCTCAAAAAGCTAAAGCTAAAAAAGCTAAAGCTAAAAAAGCCAAAGAAAAAAAACGGAAAGTGAGAA
>Ga0247611_10008153_pt1 | contig 12978 bp, 7 predicted proteins | sample 177DNAGHGhighgp2_FD_192422 | JGI IMG/M metagenome (GOLD analysis project Ga0247611, IMG submission 192422) | Sheep rumen microbial communities from Palmerston North, Manawatu-Wanganui, New Zealand - 1770 DNA GHGhigh gp2 | ecosystem: Host-associated > Mammals > Digestive system > Stomach > Rumen ... | reverse complement strand
GTCATGCTCTTCGACGGACTCACCAGCCAGTTGGCTGCCCTCATGGTCAATCACTACCGCGACAAGCAGCTTATGAAGACCATCCTCACCCTCATCCGCAAGGAGGTGGAGGCAAGCGTGCCAGACAGAGGCACCATCGGCGACCGCGTAAAAATCATCAACACCGGTGAGGTGACCAACACACATATCAATGACGACTGCGAGGTGAACGGCGCATGCCGACTGAGCGACTGCTCCATCAAGAGCATCCCCGAGGCCAACGTTTATATCGGGTCGGGCGTCATCTGCGAGAACTCCATCATCTACGACGGCAGTTCCATCCTCAACAGCGTGAAACTCGAGAACTGCTTTGTCGGCGAGGCATGCAAAATCACCAATGGGTTCGCTGCGGAGAACAGCATCTTCTTTGCCAACAGCTTCATGTCCAACGGTGAGGCATGCGCAGCCTTCTGCGGTCCATTCTCGGCAAGCCACCACAAGAGTTCGCTGCTCATCGGAGGCATGTACTCCTTCTACAACGCTGGTTCATCGACCAACTTCAGCAACCATGCCTACAAGATGGGGCCCATGCACTACGGCACCCTTGAGAGAGGCGTGAAGACGGCAAGTGGCGCCTACATCCTCATGCCGGCGCAGATAGGCACTTTCTCCGTGTGTTTCGGCAAACTGATGTACCATCCCGACACACGCAACCTGCCTTTCTCCTACCTCATCGCATACGGCGACACCATGTACCTCAATCCTGGGCGCAACCTCACCACCGTGGGACTCTACCGCGACATCCGCAAGTGGCCCAAACGCGACAAGCGCCCCACCAGCGGCCAGAAGAGCATCGTCAACTTCGACTGGCTCAGTCCGTTCTCCGCAGGCGAAATCCTCGAAGGAAAGAAACTACTCGAGAAACTCCGTGAGGCATCGGGCGAGAAGGTGTCGACCTACAACTACCATGAGTACGTCATCAAGGCCAACCACCTCAGGCTCGGCATCGAACTTTATGACATGGCACTGCGCATCTACATGGGAGCCGTGCTCAAACGCCACCAGGTGGAACTGCCAAAGAGTCCCATCGGAACAGGAAAATGGAACGACCTGTCTGGTCTGCTTTTGCCGGAGACCGAGGAAAACCGCCTCATCGACGACATCAAGAGCGGCGCTATCGTCGACATCTACGATATCCTCGACCGCTTCAATGAGATTCACGAGAACTACTCGGAGTATCGCTGGACATGGACCTACCGCATGATTCTCGACTACTACAACCTCGAGACACTGACCGAGGAGGACGCTGAGCGTATCCATGAGGACTACATCATCGCACGCCGCAAGTGGATATCAGAGATACGCCTCGACGCAGAGAAGGAATATGCCCTCGGCGATGTCGACCGCGAGGTGCTCGACAATTTCCTCAGCCAACTCGACCAAGAGATAGCATTTGAAAACGAAAACAAATACGAGTAAAATGAAAAAAATCCTCACGTTAACCTGCGCAGCACTGATGGCATTCAGTGCCAGCGCCAAGGATTACAAGTATGTCACCGTTCCCGGCGACCTCAGCCAGACACGCATCTACACCCTCGACAACGGACTGAAGGTGTATCTCTCTGTCAACAAGGAGAGACCACGTCTGCAGGCCAACATCGCAGTAAAGACTGGCTCACGCAATGACCCGGCCGAGACAACAGGTCTCGCCCACTACCTGGAGCACCTCATGTTCAAGGGCACCAAGCAGTTTGGCGTCTCCAACCCGGCTGCAGAGGCTCCCTACCTCGACGACATCGAGGCACGCTATGAGGTCTACCGCACCCTTACCGACCCCGAGGCTCGCAAGAAAGCCTATCATGAGATTGACAGCGTGTCGCAGCTTGCCGCCAAGTACTTCATCCCCAATGAGTACGACAAACTGATGTCGGCCATCGGCAGCGAGGGCACCAATGCCTACACGAGCAACGACGTGACCTGCTATGTGGAGAACATCCCGTCGAACGAGATTGAGAACTGGGCTCGCGTGCAGTCCGACCGCTTCCAAAACATGGTCATCCGCGGTTTCCATACCGAATTGGAGGCTGTCTACGAGGAGAAGAACATCGGCATGGCGCAGGACCAGCGAAAAGTATGGGAGGCACTCTATGCCAAGATGTTCCCCACACACCCCTACGGCACCCAGACCACCATCGGTACGCAGGAGCACCTGAAGAACCCCTCCATCACCAACATCAAGAACTACTTCAAGCGCTACTATGTGCCCAACAACGTAGCCATCTGTATGGCCGGCGACTTCGACCCCGATGAGGTCATCGCCATCATCGACAAATACTTCGGCTCATGGCGCAAGAGCGAGACACTATCCTACCCGCAGTTCGCACCGCTTGCACCCATCACCTCACCGCAGGACACCACCATCGTGGGCAAGGAGTCGGAATACCTCATGATGGGCTGGCGCTTCGGCAGGGCCAACAGCGGGCAGGTGGACACGCTCGGCATCATCAGCTCGGTGCTCGCCAACGGCAAGTGCGGACTCTTTGAGCTCGACTTGGAGCAGAAGATGAAGCTCATGAGCGCCGGAGCCTTCTCCGACGAGATGGCCGACTACTCCCCCTTCGTCCTCTATGGCTACCCCAAGGGCGGGCAGTCGCTCGACGAAGTGCGCAGCCTCCTCCTCGAGGAAATGGGCAAACTGAAGAGAGGTGAGTTCGATGACGACCTCATCCCCGCAGTGGTCAACAACGCCAAGCTCTCCTACTACCGCTCGCTGCAGAACAACAACAGCAGGGCAAGCCAGATGGTGAACGCCTTCATCAACGACCAGAAATGGGAGGATGTGGCCAACTACATCGACCGCATCTCCAAGATCACCAAGCAGGATGTGGTGGCCTTCGCCAACAAGTATTTCAAGGACAACTACGTGTGTGTCTACAAGCGCACAGGCACCGACTCCACCCAGGTGAAGATCGACAAGCCCGAGATCACCGCCATCCCCACCAACCGCGACCTCAGCAGCCAGTTCCTCAACGAGATCAAGAACTCATACGTCAAGCCAATCAGCCCCAAGTTCCTCGACTTCAACAACGACCTCACCGTCTCGAGCACGAAGAAGAAGGGCGGGCTGCCCCTGCTCTACAAGCACAACGTCGAGGACGGTCTCTTCACCCTCAGCTTCATGTATGACATGGGCGTGGAGAACGACATCAACCTCGACTACGGCCCCGCCTACATGGACTATATAGGAACCGACAAGAAGAGCGTCGCTCAGATCAAGCAGGAATTCTACAAGCTGGCCTGCAACTACTCCGTCAACGTCAACGCCTATTACACCACCGTCAGCCTGAGCGGACTGGACGAGAACATGCCCCAGGCCCTCGCCCTCCTCGAGGACTTCCTGAGCCACGCCAAGGCCGACCAGGACTCGTGGACACAGCTGGTGGACCTGCTGGCCAAGAGCCGCGAGGACAACAAGAAGAACCAAAGCGCCAACTTCACCGCCCTGCGCAACTACGCCATCTACGGGGAGTACAACCCCACGCGCAACATCCTCAGCGTGGAGCAGCTCAGGGCAGCCAACCCGCAGAAGTTCCTCGACCTCATCAGCGGCCTGAAGAACTATGAGCACACCGTGATGTACTACGGCCCAAGGAGCAAGAAAGACCTCTGCAAGCTCATCACCAAGACGCACAAGACCGCCAAGAAGCTTATGCCCGTGCCTGCCGGAAAGGAATACACCGAGCAGCTCACCCCACGCAACGAAGTGCTCATAGCCCCCTACGAGGCCAAGAACATCTACATGATACAGTTCCACAACGAGGGCAAGCCCTTCAGCCTGGAGGAAGCCCCGGTCAGGAGCATGTTCAATGAGTATTTCGGCGGCGGCATGAACACCATCGTCTTCCAGGAACTGCGCGAGAGCCGCGGACTCGCCTACAGCGCCTCCGCCAGATACAACACACCCTCGCGCCTCAACCACCCGGAGAACTACTACACCTACATCGTGTCGCAGAACGACAAGATGATGGACTGCATCAAGGTGTTCAACAGCATCCTCGACACCATCCCTCAGAGCGAGACCGCTTTCGAGATCGCCAAGCAGAGCGCGATGAAGAGCCTGCAAACCGCCCGCACCACCAAGTTCAGCATCCTCAGTTCCTATTACTGGGCCAAGAAGAAAGGCTGGGACTTCGACATCAACGAGCGCATCTACAAGGCTCTGCCCTCTGTCACCCTGCAAGACATCGTCAACTTCGAGAAGAAGAACATGGTGGGGAAGACCTACAAATACGTCATCCTCGGCGATGAGAAAGAGCTCGACATGGAGGCCCTTGGCAAGATCGGCCCCGTCCGCCGCCTCTCCACAGAGGAAATCTTTGGATATTAAAATCTCTATAAAATCTCGACTATCTAGACTATCTAGAAAAAATACTCCACCTTTTTAAAACCAAAAACTATTATGGCAAAAACACCAGAATTCAAGTATGCGCCCATGTTCCAGTTGGGCGAGGACAAGACCGAGTACCGCCTGCTCACTCGCGAGGGCGTCAGCGTGGGCGACTTTGAGGGACACCCCATCCTCAAGGTGAGCCGCGAGGCCCTGACCCTGCTTGCACAGCAGGCATTCCACGACGTGGAGTTCATGCTGCGCCGTGAGCACAACCTGCAAGTGGCAGCCGTGCTCAACGACCCTGAGGCAAGTGACAACGACAAATATGTGGCTCTGCAGTTCCTGCGCAATGCCGAGGTGGCTTGCAAGGGCATCCTGCCGTTCTGCCAGGACACCGGCACCGCCATCATCCACGGCGAGAAAGGTCAGCAGGTATGGACAGGTTTCGAGGACGAGGAGGCGCTCAGCCTTGGCGTCTACAACACATTCACCGAGGACAACCTCCGCTACTCGCAGAACGCTCCCCTCAACATGTATGATGAGGTCAACACCCGCTGCAACCTGCCTGCACAAATCGACATCGAGGCTTGCGAGGGCATGGAATACCGCTTCGTCATGGTGGCAAAAGGTGGCGGTTCCGCCAACAAGACCTATTTCTATCCCATGACCAAGGCAACCATCCAGAACGAGGGCACGCTGCTGCCGTTCCTCGTAGAGAAGATGAAGTCATTGGGTACAGCGGCATGTCCACCCTACCACATCGCCTTCGTCATCGGCGGCACATCGGCAGAGAAAAACCTGCTCACCGTGAAGCTCGCCAGCATCAAATACTACGATGGACTGCCCACCACAGGCGATGAGACGGGACGTGCCTTCCGCGACGTCGAGCTGGAGAAGAAACTGCTTGTCGAGGCACAGAAAATCGGTCTCGGCGCTCAGTTTGGCGGCAAGCACCTGGCACATGACATCCGTGTCGTCCGTCTGCCGCGCCATGGTGCCTCCTGCCCCATCGGCATGGGTGTATCCTGTTCTGCCGACCGCAACATCAAGGCGAAAATCAATGCCGACGGCATCTGGTTGGAGAAGATGGACGACAACCCCACCGAACTCATCCCCGAGGAGTATCGCAATCCCGGCGAGGGCGGACAGGGCATTGTCATCGACCTTGACAAGGGCATCGACGCCGTAAGGGCCGAACTCACCAAGTATCCCGTCTCCACACGTGTCAACCTGAAGGGCACCATCATCGTGGCCCGCGACATCGCACACGCCAAGCTCAAGGCACGCCTTGACGCCGGCGAGGAGATGCCTGCATACTTCAAAGACCATCCCATCCTCTATGCTGGTCCGGCAAAGACTCCGGAGGGCTATCCTTGCGGTTCTATGGGTCCCACCACGGCCAACCGCATGGACCCGTATGTGGATGAGTTCCAAGACCACGGCGCTTCACTTGTGATGATTGCCAAGGGCAACCGCGGACAGGTCGTCACCGATGCCTGCCAGAAGCACGGTGGATTCTATCTGGGTTCCATCGGCGGTGTGGCTGCAGTTCTCTCACAGTCGAGCATCCGCTCCATCGAGTGCGTGGAGTATCCCGAACTGGGCATGGAGGCAATTTGGAAAATCGAAGTGGAGGACTTCCCCGCATTCATCCTCGTCGACGACAAGGGCAATGATTTCTTCAAGCAACTCAAGCCCTGGACACCCTGCTGCAAAAAGTAAAGAACTTAACAAACGATTTAAAAAGGAGCCCTGAAAAAGGACTCCTTTTTTATTGTTCCAAAGATGGCACATTGAACATAAATGGACCTTTGCGTCAGACGCCATACGTATGTACGCTGCTGCCCTGTGCGGATGGCAGGTAATTGATGCCCCACCAACACATTTGGAGCAGGATGAAAGCGACGATGAGCATCCAGAGCGACAGACGTTGACGGTGGTGGGGCATCAGCCGGTAGTGGATGTAGGCCAAATAGGCAAACCAGGTGATGGCTGCCCACGTCTCCTTAGGGTCCCACGACCAGTAGTGCCCCCACGCCTCTTTGGCCCACAAGGCGCCGAAAAGCATACCGATGGTCATAAACGCCAGTCCCACATACACCAAGTTGTCTGTGATTTCCATTTCCTCGTCTTCCGGTTGCCCTTTCTTGAAAAACAGCAGATAGAGCGCCATGACGGTGGCGGCACCGAGGAGGGCATAGGCAAACATATAGACGATGACGTGAGGAGCAAACCATGGGCTTTGCAGCGCGGGCATCAGCGTCTTGGAATGAATCTCAGGCTTGAAGAGGTTGACGCAGATAAAGACGGTGGTCAGGATGGTCGAGAAAGTGAGTATCCACTTGTATCTCCACCGGCTATAGACCATGAGACCTGCCAATGGCAGGAAAAAAGAATACCACAGTCGGGTCTCACCCATGGTACGGAGTGGTGGGCGTTCCAAGGAGACCCACATGAGAAGAATGTAGCAGAAAAACACGGTCAGACCGGCTGCAGTGAAAAGAGAAGCGGTGCGGCTCTTTCCTTTCCATGCACCGACGGCTCCCGCTGCCCACAGCAGCAGCGCCGCAAAAGCGAAATAGATGAATTGGTCCCAACTCATGACTTTCTCCTCCTTACTCCTAAGACAAACATACTTACTGCGCCAGCCAGCATCAGGTATATACCGGTGTAGACCGCTGGCAACCAAGGGTCACTCACCAGTTCCAGAATGCTGATGTTGCTCATACGGCCCATCGCCGTGTCATAGCCATATTGATAGATTTTCCATCCCTCCACCTCGACAGGTTTGTTCACGTCGACAGTGGCTTGTATTTTTTTGCCCGTTTTGGTCAGAATCTGCACTTCAGAGGCGAAGCGTTTGGGGGTGCCGTCGTCATACTCCTCCATGATGAATCGCTTCAGTTCGATGGCGATGGGAAGTTCCTTGACCATACCGTCTTGGCTGAGGGCGCGCCATTCCGGTTCTCCGATGGCGGTGATCATCTTCATACGTTGCATGTCAGCATTGCCCAAGGTGGCTGTGGTGACAGCAATGAAGAGGCCGAGGTGGTTGAGCAGGAACGGGATGTCGCGCCGCCAGCGGAAATGCAGGATATGGTGGATGATGACCTGGGAGAGTATGACGGTGATATAGACATACACCAGCACAAAAGGCCAGAAAGAGAGCATATTGTAAATCCATGCTCCGTCGACGGTCTGACGGGTGAGCCCCATGATGATGGTGAGGGCTACCACAAAGAGCAGTGCCGGCACAGCCGCGCGATAGGTGCTTAGAAAGCGGAAGGCATACACCCATCGACGAAACAGGTACATGCCGACGCACAGCACGATAAGGCAAGCGAGCACGATGACATTGGCAGGCCAGGCAAACAAATCCCAAACGACAGGGCCGACACTCAGTTCGAGCATCAGTCCTGCCACTACCAGGCCACAACAGATGATGAAGCCTTCACGGAGTGTCCATGGCTTGGTCCACATCAGAGTGATACGAGTTTGCCGTTCTTTTTGGCTTCCTCTATCCATTTAGGCTCAATCTCTTGCAGGAAGCGCTGTTTGTTGGCGTTCAAAGTCTTCATGTCGAGACCGATGGCGGCCTGAGCCTTCGCCTTGGTGGAATAGTCGGGTACGGGAATCTCACCGAAGTGACCATACTTGGCAGCCACACGGGCTATCAGCAGACGTGCCTGCTGAGCATAGTCTACAGAGTGTGAGAGCAGACGGGTCACCTCCTGGGGAGCGTGGAAGGTGGCACCATGGGATGCGATGGCATAGTCCCAGCGCCATTGGCTCTTGCGCAACAGGGCCTGGATGGGAGCCAGCTCTGCATCAGAGGCACCCTTGTCGATGATAAACTTCGTCTCGAAGTGGGCACGTGCCAACTCCTGCTCGGCACGGTTGCGAACCTCGTTACATTTCTCCTGACGCTCATAGACATTCTGGCGCAGAACCTCAGCATCCTGGCGATGACAGGTCTGGCAGGTACGGTCTATCTTAGCCAGCGGCGACATAATCTGATGGTCGGAGAATTTCACTCCACCCTCGCTCTTATAAGGCATGTGACAGTCGGCACAGCTGACACCACGCTGGGCATGGATTCCCTGTTGCGACATCTCCCAGCCTGGATGCTGAGCTTTCAGAATCTTGGTCTTGGACAGCGGATGGATATAGTCGTAAAATCCTATCTCGTCAAACCACTTCTCTGCTGCCTCGCAGGTCAGACCATAGTGCTGTGGGAAGACCAGGTAGTTGGCCTTGCCGGGATTCTTCGGGTCGTCGGGTTTGATGAAGTAATACTCCACATGGCACTGTGCACAAACCAAAGAGCGCATCTCCTGATGAGAAGCCTTCCTCACATCCTTGCCCACACGGGCAAAAGCCTCATAGATGGCGGGGCGTGCAGGACGCAAATCCATCGTGCGGGCATCGTGACAGTCGGAACAGCCTATGGTGTTCACCTCTTCGGCACCCAACTCACTCCACTTCTTAGCATAGAAGTTGGCTGGGTCCATGACCGACTTCGAATCACTCAGTTCGCGCATCATGCGAGGAACATCAGGACCCTTACACGTCCAACAGGTGGCAGGCTGCATGTCTGCTGCGATAGAGTCGGCACCAATCTGTATGCCAGGGTTGCCAGTGCGCAGAATCTTGCGCATGTCCTCAAGTGCGTGCTTGTGTCCGCGGGGTGTGTTGTAATGGCGTGAGAAAGCGTAGCCTGCCCACAAGACCACCATTTCAGGACGTGCCTCCAGTACGTCAACCTCTTGCGAACTGTTGAACATCGATTTGAAGGTGGTGTCTTCGGTCATCGCCCATGTCTCATATTCGCGGGGATAGTCAGCCTTGAATTTTTCGTTCTGTGCGATGATGGAGTCGGTAAACTCAGTGCGCTTGTTGTTGAACACACTGGCCACCTCCGCACGCCGTTCCATCAGGGATGATACGAGCAGGCCTAAAAGAAACACTAAGACCATGGAACCTCCGAAGAGTGCCCAGCCTTGCCATTTTTTCAATTTTTTAGCCATAATATTTGATTTTTCAAGTTTCGGTTTGGGATAAGGGTTGAGGAGTACAGCAGATGAGGAGTTCTGGCATTACCTGCCTGTCAGGCCATGAAGCCATTCTGGCACTGGACTTGGCGGCAATGGTGTAACACCCTCCGCAGCTGGTGTGCTCGACAGCGAGTTCATACCGCCATGGGGCACGTTGCGGTGACAATCCCAGCAGGCTTTTCCATCGCCACTTTTGGCCATCATATAGTCGATACGGCCAGTCTTGACAAACTCCTGGTTGAGTTGGGTGTGGCAACGGATGCAGTTGTTCATAATCACTTGGGCGCTCATATCTTCTGCCATGATGGCTTGCCGCTCAGAGTGGGTGACAAAATAAGCCACATGCTTCATTCCGTCCATCGCCTTAAAACCATATTTGGCCGCCAAACTGGAGTGGGGCACATGACAATCGTTGCAAGTGGCGTCTCTGCCATGCGATGAATGGCTCCACGAGGCATAGTAGGGCGTCATGATATGACAGTTGACGCAGGCGGATGGGTCGTCGACGATATAGGTATGAGCACGGAGCAAATACATAAACAGCCCCCCTAAGCCCACCAACACTCCACCCAAGATAAGCAGTCCTACTTTTTGCTTGTAAGAGAATCGGTCGATGATTTGATCAATAATCTTCATTGAAGGATTATATATTTTTTACAAAAATACTCATTAATAAGGATAATTAGGGGTAACAATTGTTATCCTATATGTGTAAATTTTGTTAAATTTTAGAAAAATTCACAATTTGTTTCTATCTTTGCTAAGCGAAGATAGGAAGCATAGTACTCGTCTTTCACAATCTTTGCAATGTGATGTTTTTCATTTATTGACATATGGATATAGATACATTAAAAGGACTGTCTGCCTGTCCGCTTTTTAAGGGACTGACCGACGAGGAAATCATAGATGCGATGCACAGGGTGCGCTATCGTGTACTGACGTATAAGCGAGGTGCTCTCTTTGCCATGGTGGGTGATGAGTGCCTTCATGCCGATATTATTATTAGCGGTGAGATGACTGCCACCATGATGAGCCCTTCGGGCAGAATCATCACCCTCAATTTGCATCACTCCGGCAATATGCTGGCGCCCGCTTTTCTCTTTGCTGCCGACAATCATTACCCAGTGACCGTGGAGGCTGTCGTCGACACCCATGTGCTGCAACTCATGCGTGCGGATATGGAGGCACTGATTCTTTCCGACAGCCGTTTCGCCCTCAACGAGATTCACATCCTCTCAAATATCGTGTCGTATCTCACCAAGAAGGTATCGATGCTCTCTATGAGTGTGCGTGAGAAGGTGGAAAGTTATTTTAAAGAAGAACAAAAGAAGCAACAGAGCCGACATCTGCGAATTCCCCTCTCCCGACAGGCACTGGCTGAGCAATTCGGCATACAGAAGTATTCTTTGCAGCGGTGCCTCAGAGAGATGCAGGAGGCTGGCGAGATACAGATAGATGGTAGGGTTGTGCATCTTTTGAAATAACCGACGAGACTCTATCTTAAAAACAATCTAACAATGAGTGTGCAAACTTTAGTCAATTCCGACGCATTGGCGAACATCGACTCCCTGTCCATCGACTCCCTCAGCATCTCCAAGCTGCATGTGGACACCATTTTCGGCTCTGCCTCCAACCCCGACCTGATTACTTTCGACAATCACCTCGGGCATATATTCTGGGGCGGAGTGGGCTCGGTATTCATCTATTTCCTCATCATGTGCCTCCTTGCCGTTTTCTTCTACAAGAACGAGAAGGCCATGAATTTCTGCGAGAGATACCTTACCTCGGCTTTCGTCTTGGTGTGGATAATGGGATTCGTTATCTACAACATCGGCATGTATCCAGAGCATGAGGCGGATACCACATCTGCCATCTGGGCTCTGCTCGGCGTGGCTCCCATGGCCATCATACATGCCTTTGGAATGTTTCTGCTGCAAAGCGACATCAGTGCCCTACATGAGGAATGCTACATCAACGGATGGTTTTTGTTCTTTTACTCCATCACCCATCTGCTGGCGGCCTTCATCTCCATGGTTTTCATCATCAGGCATTTCGGGTTCAATATCTTAGCAGGCATCATCCGATATTGGAAGACGAACGTGAGCATCAAGGAGAAGACCGACCTCTATGTATTCTGGGGCATGAACGACGCCACCTATTACCTCGCCAAGGACATCATCGACAACGGCAAGGGCAACGAGGACAACATCGTCATCATCAGAATCTACAACGACAAAAAAGATGACAACAAACCTCTGGGCTTTGACCGACTATTCAGTTTCCTCTCGCTGACCAAAAGAAAGATGGAAGGCTTGCAGAAACTCCAAAAACAGGGTTGTCTGACGGTCAGCACCTATGGGTCGGTGATGAACTCCATGCAGGCGACAGACAACAAAAACTTACTTCATCAACTGCGTCTGAACAGTATATCCCGGCTGATTAACCACACCACAGACACCGTACACATGTTCTTTCTGGAGGATGATGAGGCATTCAATATCCAGGCGGTGACTAATCTCAAAAACGACAACGAACTTATAGCATTTGCTAATAGAAAAAATGATAATGGAAAGATAAGAATAAGGTTTTACTGCCATGCCCGCTACAACAGCATCCACAAGGTGATAGAGGACGAGCAGACTCCTGAGAACATGGAAGTGAAGGTGGTCGACTCCTCGCATATCAGTGTGGAGAAATTGAAACAGGACGGCAACCTGCACCCTGTCAACTACGTTGATGTAGACAAAGATGCCACGGTCTCCTCACCCTTCCATGCCTTGGTAGTGGGGTTCGGCGAGGTAGGTCTCGATGTCGTGCGCTTCCTTTATGAGTTTGGGGCTTTCGTCAAAACTGGCAGTACAGCGAAAAAGGTGGAGCGGTCTGAGTTCAGATGCCACGTAATAGATAAGAACATGAACGAGAAAGCGGGACTGTTCTACGCCAACGCACCTTCCATCAAGTTAACCCAAGACAACCAAGACGACAAACAGGCAAAGGAAATCAACCTGTACAACATGGACTGCCAGAGCATTGATTTCTACAAGCGGCTGACATCATGGATTAAGACTCTCAACTATGTGGTGCTGGTCACAGAGAACGACGAGTTGAACATCTCTCTCGCCATCCGCATCCTGCGACTCGCCATCCGCCACAGAGACAACCTGAAAAAATTCCGTATCGTCGTGCGCGTACAACACGACGAGAACGACCACATACAAAGAGTCGCCAACTACTACAATCGTCTGTGTGCGGCAGAAGACAACAGCACTGACCCATCCCGGCTGAAACAAGATACGATATCCTCCGATGCGATATTCAGCACACCCATCACCCTGTTTGGCGCAACAGAAAAGGCCTATTCCTTCAAAGAGATTGTCAGTGATGCATTGAGGGACGAAGCCAAGAAATTCAAAATGAAATATGACCAGTCGCTCAATGCCAGCAGAAAACGCTCTGGTAAAGACTCATATGAAATCGAGAGTTGGGATGAGGAGAGGAACAGAATCATGCAACTGAGCGGTTCCAATAAAGGTTTCTCTCCCACATACAGCGGAG
>Ga0247611_10008151_pt1 | contig 12978 bp, 16 predicted proteins | sample 177DNAGHGhighgp2_FD_192422 | JGI IMG/M metagenome (GOLD analysis project Ga0247611, IMG submission 192422) | Sheep rumen microbial communities from Palmerston North, Manawatu-Wanganui, New Zealand - 1770 DNA GHGhigh gp2 | ecosystem: Host-associated > Mammals > Digestive system > Stomach > Rumen... | reverse complement strand
GTTGCGAGATGTTGACAGCCTTAAAGCCGCAATCCAGCAAGTAAAGGCAGACACCGACACTCTCAAAGCCGACACCGACACAATTAAAGCCGGAATGTCGGTAATATTCCGCACGATGAAAGAAAACGAAAACAAAAACATTTGGGATTTATTATGGTAACGGTAAAGCAATTATCATTATTCGACTATGTGCCGCCGGTCAGAATCAACACAGAACGCCGACCGGCTCGGCACTTAATCCAACCCCCGAAGCACAACACGGCGGATTTTAACGATTACGAAAAATTCGTTGAAAAATTCAAGTTCAAGAAGACCACCGACGATTGCTACACGCCTAAACACGTTTTCGATTATGTGTTAAAATGGGTACAAGATAAGGCAGATTTTCGCCGAAACGGACAACAAATCACCGTCGGGGAGTTTAATCAACTCCTCGACATTGTTAAACTTCAAAAATTTCAAATAAATGAGAGAAAGAAAATTTAGAGGTCAAGATTACCAAAGACACTGGCACTATGGAAGTCTTGTAATATGCAACGACGGGACTTACGCAATAGCCGAGAACGACCCGACATGGACTGACGATGGGTATCACAACGACGAGTTTGAGCTAATTAAAGTCAGACCCGAAACTGTCGGTGAATTCTCAGAGTTAACCGACAATGATGAGAATGAGATATACGAGGACGATATTGTCGAGTGGCAACAATATGGCTTTACTGGTCAAAAAACAGAAACAATCAAGGGCGTGGTCTATTTCGATACAGATTGCGGTGCTTATGGGTTAAGAACTGATTTAGTTGAAGATTTCTTTTGGCTTAAAATCTTCTATAATGAAGTTGACTTAGGAGACATTAAAGTTGTAGGAAACATACACGATAACAAAGAACTATTAAAAAAGAAGGAGTAATATGCCAAACTATTGCATAAATTTAATTAAGGTCGTTGACGGTAATTTCCAATCCGTTGCAGACTTTATGAAGTCAAAAGAAAGAGATTTTGACTTCAACAAACTAATTCCTATGCCACCGTCTATGTTGTATTTGAAAAAATACAACGGTATCTCAAAGCAAAGTGAATTAGGCTTCAAGTATTGGTCTGCACCTTACAAAAGCGACAAATACGCTTTTATCAATGAAATCAAGAGATGGGGTTTCGACTTACGAGAAACGCTCCGCGAGGGGTTAGACAGACTTGACGCTTACGCAGAAAGCGGTCATTGGAACTCTCTTGATTGGGCGAGAGCCAATTGGGGGACTAAATGGAACGCATTTGATATTGATATTGACAAGTCGGATAAAACTATTTTCTTCAATACAGCTTGGAATGCGCCTATACCGATTTACAAGGCGTTGGCTAAGCAATTCCCGACACACACAATCAACGTTCAGTACTATGACGATGGTGGATTTTTTGCCGGATATTGCAATATCAAGGACGGAAAGGAATGCGGAGAAGACTACGATTGTGAGAGCGACAAAGGAAAAGAAATTATAAATGAAATAAATATATATATGATGACCAACGAACAGAAAAACGATGGAAAGCACAGTTAATTCGATAATATAGCCTTAATGACAGGTGAGCAGAAGCAAAAGAACGAAAACAAAAATATTTGGGATTTATTATGGTAACGGTAAAGCAATTATCATTATTCGACTATGTGCCGCCGGTCAGAATCAACACCAACCGCCGACCGGCTCGGCACTTAATCCAACCCCCGAAGCACAACACCGAGACTTTCATCGATTACGAAAGTTTTGTTGAAAAATTCACAATCAAGAAAACCACCGACGATTGCTACACGCCTAAACACGTTTTCGATTATGTGTTAAAGTGGGTACAAGATAACGCAGATATTGACGGCAAGGAAATTTTGCGACCATTTTACCCCGGTGGAGACTACAAACATTTTTATTATCCTGAAAATGGAGTTGTTATTGATAACCCGCCGTTCAGCATATTGTCGGAGATTGTTAAATGGTATTTGGCACAAGGGATCAAGTTTTTTTTATTTTGCCCTTTCCTTACATCATTTATCAAAGGCGCAGATTGTTGCTACATCATAGCAGCAGCCGAGATAGAATACGCCAACGGCGCAAAGGTGAGGACCAACTTTGTAACAAATCTTTTTACAGACCGCTTGATTATAACAGGCGATTTCAAGTGTTTGGAACCTGCAAAAAAGAATCTAAGCAAAATCGAACTCCCCGAAAACATTGTTACATCCGCAAGGCTCGGCAAATATGTAAAGCCCGGCGTAACAGTGCGTATTTCTCAGGATTACAACTTTATCAGAAACTACCGAGGCGTAAAACTTTTTGGCGGTGGCATTATCCTTACCGATGAAAACACGAAAAAACTTAAAAACATATTGAACAAATGAAACCAAGTAAAGTACATTGTTTTTTTGAACAATCGGGAACGTTCAAAACCGAGTTCCAAAAACTCGGGATTGCGGCGTATGATTACGACATACAAAATGAGTATGGGCAAACCGATTTTCAAATTGACATATTCAACGAAATAACCCGAGCGTCCAACGGTGATTCTATCGGGGACACCGTTTTCAATCGTATCGAACAACAAGATTTGATTTTTGCATTTTTCCCTTGTATTTATTTTGCAGAGGTCAATCAGATGTTTTTTTGTGGCACAAGTCTGCATTTCAACAGGCTTGACGAGTTGCAGAAACTCGACAAAATTATTGAACGGTCAAAGAAACGGCAAGAATACTATCTGTATTTGTTGCAACTTTGCCGTATATGCGTAGAGCGTGATATAATGCTGATTATCGAGAATCCTTACAGCGTTAACCACTATCTTTACAACAATTTTCCGTACAAACCGAGCGTGATAGACCGCGACCGTACCGAGCACGGCGATGTATTCGTGAAACCAACTCAGTATTTTTTTATCAATTGCGAACCCGCTACTCGCTACACAACATTTCAAAAGTCGAAAATTGTAAAAAAGGTAAACCAATTGAGCGGACATCAAGGCGGCATTTGTAGCAAGGAACGCTCGGAAATTACGCCCGACTATGCAAGAAACTTTATTTGTGATAGGATTTTAAACGAAAAACAACCACATACCGAAACAACATTATTTGATTAAAAATTATGGAAAACACACAAAACATTCCCATTTCAAGCCTTGAATTAAACAAAGGACAATTACCCGGACTGCCGAAAAATCCGCGTTTTATCCGTGATGATAATTTTGAGAAACTGAAAAAATCATTGCAAGACGCGCCCGAAATGTTGCATTTGCGAGAATTACTTGTTTATCCGTTGAACGATAAAAAGTTTATCGTAATCGGCGGCAATATGCGATTGAGAGCGGCAAAGGACCTCGGGTTCAAAGAATTGCCGTGTAAGGTTATCCAGAAAGAAACCCCCATTGAAAAATTAAGAGAGTACACAATCAAGGATAACAACCCGTTTGGTGAGAATGATTGGGAGATACTCTCCACAGATTGGGACGAAATCGAACTTAACAATTGGGGTTTGGAATTACCTGAGGAGTGGAAAACCGTAACAGACGACGTTCCAAAGGACGAACCCGAAGCAAAAGAAGATGAATTTGATGAAACAAAAGAAACAATCCCGGCACGTTGCAGCAAAGGCGATATTTGGCAACTCGGCGACCACCGCTTGTTTGTGGGTGATTGCACAATCGAAGATAACATTTCACGCCTGATGGACGGCAACCGCGCCGACATAACTTTTACGTCGCCGCCTTACAATATGTGCAGTAACGACATACAAAACATATTTAAATCTGATAAAATCAGTAAATCTTATGATATACAAAAAGGCACTTACAACGAATTTAACGACGCATTGAACAACGAGCAGTATTCGCAATTGTTGATTGACGCGTTAAAAAACGCACTCAAATTTTCGGACGATGCATTGTTCAATATCGGCATTTTACAAGGTTCAAAGAACGGCATTATTGAAATGTTGAAAGCGTATCAAAATAACTTTTGCGATATATTGATTTGGAATAAAAACAATTCTTTGCCTATGGGTATGAGTTCAATGCACGGCGCAGTTTCTCACAGGTGCGAGTTAATTTTTTGTTTTAATCAGAAAGGCACACGCCGATTTTCGCACCCACAATGGGACGAACACGGCACATACAAAGGCTCGTCGGTCATAAACAGAATCGACACAGGCAACGCCGCAAACAACGAGTACGCAAAGGAACACCACGCTACATTCCCGGTTGAATTTGCCGCGGAGGTATTGAAACTCTACACTGAATCGTCAGTATTGGAATTATTCGGCGGCACCGGCACAACATTAATCGCAGCCGAACAACTAAACCGCCGTTGTTTCATTTGCGAACTCGATCCTCATTATTGCGACATCATAATTGCACGGTGGGAAAAACTCACAGGCAGAAAGGCGGAACTTGTTAAAACTTAACGTTGTTTATTTGCGTTATAAATTATATCGTTGTATCTTTGTAAAAAATTGAAAAAATGGGTACTGAGAATTTTTGGAACATAGAAATCGGCGGTTTGGACGATATTAATTTGGATTTGGATATTAACGACGAAGACAAATCCCTGATAGTATCGACTAAAACCGTACCGTCTAAAATGATAAAATACGAGAATGCCGCAAGACTTGCCGCACGGTGCGACCTATCGAAACAAGACCGTTTCGACTGTATCGTAAAAGGTGATTTTGTTTTCGGTGATTTTCTGTTTGCGTTTTTTGTCAAAAACGGAATCCATACAAAAGAACTTACCATTTCAACCCTTTCAATGAATATCGAGAATATTTACAAATTACGTATGTTGATAGAGTGGGGTGCAATAGACAAATTGCGGATTTTGGCAAGTATCTATTTTTACGCAAATGAGAGAAACCACCTTGTAAAGGCATTGTTTGAGAATATCCCACCTGAAAAACTCGAATGTGCATTTGTGGACGTTCACACAAAAATAATCACATTCGAGACCGACGGAGGTAAAAAAATTGTCATTTCAGGCAGCGCAAATTTGCGTTCGTCAGGGTGTACCGAAAATTTTATCATAGAGAAAAACCCACAGGCGTTCGACTTTTACAACGAATACCACAACGACTTTTTCAATATCGTAAAGCGCAAAAAGAAAAACGTTTTGAGAAACACAGTTACAAACAAACTTTTGCAATGTAAAAATTAACCCTATATATTAACTTCTAAATATCGAATCACAATGGCAGAATACAGCGACAACGGTTCAAACAGCGGCGGAGGCGATTCCGGCAGTGGTAAAAAAGTAAGTTCTTACAGCGGTTATTCTCAGCAATACCGCAGAGAAAAATTTGCGTACACACAGGCACGAAGCCACGGTATGCCATTTTAAACCATAAACGATTTTTAACGAGAAACAATGGCAGAGAGAGGCGGAAAACGCTTTACATCAGAGTATCAGCCCAAAGGCAAAGGCAGACCCAAGGCAGCGTGGAAAACATTTGTTAAGGAAATGTCGCTCAAAGGCTATAATATGCACAAGAGCGACTATTTCAATATTTTGTCTATGCTTTTAAGCATATCGAAAGACGAATTACAAACGTTAGCCGCCCGGCAGGATTTGCCCGTGTCGATTTTTGCGTTTATCAAAGCAATGAAACAAGATATTGACGAGGGCAGTATTAACACAGTTAATTCCCTTATTGATAGAGTTTTCGGTAAGAACGCGCCCGAAGTTATCGAACTTACAGGCAAGGACGGCAAAGACCTCAACCCCAAAATCGAGGTTGAGATAATCGACAAAACAAGCGATGTGATAAACAACAGCGATAATGAAAATTCAAACTAACAAAGTGTACAAAACAGTTGCAGCGGCAAAGGCTCAGGGTTTTACTACTGTATCGGCACAAGGTAGCAGCCGAAGCGGTAAAACCCGAAACATAATGATATGGTTGATTCTGCAATGTGTCAACCGTCCGGGCATAACTGTTTCGGTTGTACGATCGACGTTGCCAAGTTTGAAGGGCTCTGTTTTGCGAGACTTTATGGAGGTTGTTACATACCTGAAAATTTACGAACGTAAGAATTACAACAAAACCGAACTTGTCTACACTTTCAACAACGGCAGCATTATTGAATTTTTCGCAGCGGTCAATGAGCAAAAACTCAGAGGCCCAAAACGTAACATTCTTTTTGTCAACGAGGCAAACGAATTGCATTATATCGAGTTTCAGCAACTCCAAATGCGAACCACTGAGTTTGCAATCGTGGATTACAACCCGAGTTTCAGCGACGACCATTGGCTATGCGCTTTAAATCGAGAGGAGAAAACCTACCACTTTATAACCACATACAAGGATAACCCTTTTTTGGAGCAGCGCGTTATCGACGAAATCGAGAGCCTAAAATGGAAAAATCCGAGTTTATGGCAAATATACGGATTAGGTAAACAGGCAGTAATCGAAGGATTGATTTTCCCCGAAATCAATATTGTTGATTCTATCCCGGCATACGTGAAAGAAATTTGCTATGTAGGAATGGATTTTGGATATACCAACGACCCGACGGCAATTGTAAAAATCTACATCAACGGCGACCAACTCTATATCGACGAAATTTGTTATAAAACAAAGATGGGCACCGGCGAGATTATCGACGTGTTAAAAGAGAATTGCAAAAACGATAAAATCATTTCTGAAAGTGCCGACCCGCGTTTGGTTGATGAAATTTACAACGCAGGATTAAATATTTTTCCCGTCAGAAAATACGCGGGCAGCATTGAGGCAGGTTTGCTGAAAATGCAAGAGTACAAAATATTTATCTCGAAACAGTCTGTTAATGTGATTAAGGAGTTTAAGAACTACACATATTCGCAAGATAAAGAGGGCAAATGGTTAAACACTCCAATCGACGCGTTCAATCATAGTATCGACGCAATCAGATATGTAATTTTGGAGGTGGTACTCGGCAAAGGCAATCCGCAATCTGCAAACGATGTTTTGGATTTGCTTTTTTCGTATTGATTTTGTTTATTTGCGATATAATTTATATCAAACATTCTAACATTAAGATTATGAATTACAACGAACTTACAACATTGATAAACACCGGCGAGGACGGCGCTATTATTGCTGAACTTAAAAACAACCGTTTAACAGTTCAACCCGACGTGGCTGAGAGCCGCCGAGAAATCAACCCCGAACGGCACAAGGTAATGGACACAACCTACCGACCCGATAAGGAGATTATGGTACGAGGTAAAAACGGAGAAATCGAACGCAGATACACAGAGCCGGTCGGACGGTCGCCGCTTGCTTTGCAAAGCCTGATTGTCAAACGCGCGGTGGCATTTCTATTTGGCAATCCCGTAAAACTCACAGCAGACAGCAACGAGACAGACTACACAGACGTACTCTCAGCCGTTAAACGTGTTTTTGCAGATGTCAAAATCAACCCCATAAACAGAGAGGTTGCACGAATCCTTATGACTTACCGAGAAGTTGCCGAGTATTGGTATATTCAGCAGGACGAGGAGGCAGCCGACCGATACGGTTTTAAATCTGAAAACAAAATGCGCGTTTCGGTTTTCTCAGCCGAAAACGGCGACACTTTATACCCATTCTTTGACGATAACAAAGATATGGTTGCATTTTCGCGCGAGTATTCAGTAAAGAAAGCCGATAAAGTAACAACATACTTTGAAACCTACACAAAGGATTTTATTTACAAGTGGGAAACATCAGACGGCAACACCGCACCGTCAGAGGGTTATCCGAAAGCAAACCCGCTCGGCAAAATCCCGATTGTTTACGCATATCAGACAAAAACAGAATGGCAAGACGTGCAAACCCTGATTGAACGGTTAGAACTGTTATTGTCTAATTTTGCCGATACCAACGACTACCACGCATCGCCGAAAATCTTTTGTCAAGGCAAAATCAACGGTTTTTCCAAAAAAGCAGAACAAGGCACAATCTTACAAGGAGACCCCGGCTCAACGGTTCAATATCTAACGTGGAGCCAAGCCCCGGAATCCGTAAGGCTCGAAATTGAGACCTTGCTAAAAATGATTTACACCATAAGCCAAACCCCTGATATTAGTTTCGATAATGTTAAGGGTATCGGCGCAATCAGTGGCACGGCATTGCGGCTGCTGTTTATGGATTCACACCTGAAAGTACAGGAAAAGGCAGAAATTTTTGAAATGTACTTACAACGCCGTGTTAATATCGTTTTGGCGTTTCTCTCAAAAATGAATTTGCAAGATTCCGACTTTACGCAGAAATGCAAGGAAATTATTATTACGCCGGAGATTCAGCCCTATATGATTGAGGACGACACCACCAAAATCGCAAACATCGCAGCGGCTAAGGCGGCAAACATTATCAGCCCTGAAACAGGTGTTTCTCGTCTCAATTGGGTAAAGGACGTTAACGAGGAACTGGACAAAATCAATTCAGACCGTGCCGCCGAAAGCGTTACAGACTTAATGGCACCGATGGAGTAATGCCGATAAATGTATCATATCGTAGTAAGATTTCGGGCGGGGTTAAACTTGATGATATTTTCAAAGATTTAACCACCGTTTCAAATCGTATTGTGTCAAGGATAATCGGTTGTTTGCAACTTGCTTGCTTTGAGACGGTCAAGATAGCACGAAGTCTGCCTCAGCCGCCAGCCATTCACAGAGACATACCGCACCAACCAAACTACATCGACGATAGTCACCTATTACGAGAATCAATCGGTTTCGTTATTTACGACCACGGGCTGCTCGTTATGTCCAACTTTCAAGGCAGAGGAGCGGAACTCGGTTTGCAGGTTGCCAACGACGCAGCCGCACCTTTCAAAAATGAAATTTGCGCTATTGTTGTAGCCGGGGCCGATTATGCCGCAGCCGTAGAAAGTAGAGGATACGATGTGATAACAGGCAGCACAAGGCAATTAATTGATATTTTCCAATCGAAAATCAGGGAGGTATTTGGATAATGAATAAGGACGAACGCCGCATATTTATACAACGTTTAGACCGACTTTTGAAAAAAATGAAAGGTCTATTTGCTGATACCTATATCCGTGCTATTGAGGAACTCAAAGACGCAATCCGCAGCGGAGTAAAATTTGAGTGGAAAGACTATGTTGCACAGACGGCACAGATTGAAAAAATGCTTGATATTCTCGCAGGCAAAACGGAACTAATCATTGCCGACGGCCTTAATCATTCATACCAAAGCGGCATTAACGCAGCGGTTAATCGTATCAATCAGAGATACGAGGAAATCAACGCAAAATACAAAAAACGCAGAGAGTTAAACCAAATACAAAAACAAGCCACGAAGACAATCCGCGCGGACGTTGCCAAATCCAACGAGGGCAAGACCCTGAAATTATCCAGCCGTGTTTGGTCGTTGCAAGACCAAGCAAAAGACGAAATCCAAATACTTGTTAACAATGCCATTGCAGAGGGTAAGGGTGCAAAGGATATGAGAAACTATGTTTTGAAATATCTTAACAATCCAAAACTTTTTACAATGTACGTCCGAAACAAAGAGACGGGCGAACTTGAATTATCTGATACGGCAAAGAAAATGCACCCCGGGCGCGGAGTTTACCGGGACCCACTCAAAAACGCGGAGCGACTTTTAAGAACTGAGATGTTGGCAGCCTATCGACGCGCAGAGATTGAAGCCTACCAACGAAACCCCCTCGTTATTGGTTATGAGATAAAGACCAGCGGCAACCATACCACAATGAAAATGGGCAAGCCGGTGCCGCTCAAAGATATTTGCGACAAATTGCAAGGCCGATACCCAAAAACTTTTATGTGGACGGGGTGGCATCCAAATTGCCGTTGTATTCTCTTACCCATAACAGTTCCCGACGGTCAACTCAAAGATTTTTTCAAGGCCCAGGACGAGGGCAGGGCAGAGGAATGGAACAAACAACACGGTGTACAGTTACCCTCAAAAATAAACACGTGGATCGATGATAACAAAACACGGATTTACGCCGTTGCCGGAAATCCACAAAGGGCATTGCCGCAATGGATTGAGGAAAACAAAAAGCAACTAAACATTACCAAAATCGAAGATGTCAACGTTGAAAATGCACCCGCACAAAAAACAATTCTTTATCCTGATATGCCGGCTGGACTTTCAGAAAGTCAACAACAAAAATGGATTGAGATAAACAAAAAAATCTCTGCATTGCTGAAAATCGAGCAAGGCGAACCAATGACTTTTGAAACCGCCGACGAAATGCGCGCAAATCCGCATTATGTAGCAGGCAGCGGCAGCGGTTATACAATCAATTGCGCGTCAAGTGTTTTTGCGAACGAACTCCGCCGCCGTGGTTTCGATGTTGAGGCAACAATGAATACGAGGCAAAACGCAAATGTTGCTTACCAACTATCCAAACAAACCGAAATGGCGTGGATAGACCCAGCAACAAACCGCGCACCTATACCGATAAAAGCCGGATATATACCGCCGAAACCGTCAGACGAGTGGCAAGTATTCCAAAGTATTGAACGAAGTTATAGAGATAGCCTCGCAGCAAAAGGAACAAAATTTGAAAAGTTTGTTGGTGTTAACACGCCAGATGAGGCGATTTATTTGCCAAACGGACGTTATCATTTGCGTATTAAATGGGGTGGTGATTTCGGAGATAGCGGAGGGCATATCGTGTCGTTTGAGAAACTCGGACCCGGTCAATACAGATTCCTTGACGCTCAAACCGGCAAACTTGACACATTAACACGTCTAATAAGTGCGGGCAATGCAAAAGTCGAGTACTACCGTGTAGACAATCTTATGCCAAATCCTGATTATATCGGGGCAGTGGCAAAGAGCGGCACAACCAAACCAAGCAAAATAAAATACGCAAAAAAGAAAGGCGGTTGGAGCGGCTCAATGTATTAATCTTAAATATTATCATTATGAAACAATCAGAAAGAACCGACCGAGCCGCCGAACGTTTTGCCGCACAATTTGATTATGAATTAATCAAATTCAAATGTCACTATAAAGATTGGTTGGTATACCACGCCACAAGCGACACTCTCAAAGGCACGTTTTACGGATACCCTATTTTCGTAATCATTCGCGCCGATTATTGTTGTAGACTTGCAACCCCTGACGAGGTGCTCGATATTATGGAAATTCTTAAATCTTAAAAAATGTTAAAATTTATAAAATTCAACATACGATATAAAATATATCGTTATATTTGCAACGCTTAACACAAGTAAGGCTCTGCAATACCAACGTACATTGAAAGATAGAAAGGTCTGGACACCTACACGATAATAAGCACGAAACGGTTTAGTTTCAACACAAAACGCCAACACCGTACACAAACGGTGACTATTTTAAACTTAGGAACGCAGGAATGCGGACGTTGTTAACCGTTCACATTGAGAAACATTTTCAGTTTTCGTGAAATCTCAATACGAAAATCGCCAACGACTTACAACAAAAGCATTCCGATGTGACAACAATTTAAAGCACTATATAAATGAAACTTGAAAGTCTATTACAACAACGCCAACAGGTTGACGAACAAATCGCCAAACTTACAGCAAAAAAGACCATTTGCGAGCAAACGGTCAATATTACCAAAATCAAGGTTGAACGTTCGGAACGTCTTATTGCTCAAACATCAGCAGCCATCGAACAACACAACAAAAAACTTTCTGAGTTGCAAGCCACGCGCGACCAACTCAGCAACCAAATCGAAACATTCAAGGGATAACTTCCACAACCTACCACAGACAAAGGGCGTACTGATTACGTTAACGAAATTCCCGTTGTAATAAACGCCCTTTTTAATTCGCACATTCGCATTCTGAGAGCGTCCTCGAGACAATAAAAAAAGCCCGCATCCATAGGTCGATGTTAAAGGTAAAACTTGGCTGCATCGACCTTTTTTTAATGAGATTTCTTTTAATCTTTTCCATAGTTTGTTGATTTATTTTACTCTCTAAACTTTTGCATATCAATATAGTTAATAGTTTTTTCTTGTATTAACGCAGACATCATTTGGAAAACGCGCCACCGTAGCGATACGACCACGCGTTTTTTTTATATTCACATCGCAAATGTTAAAAAATGTTAAATCTTTATATATGTGTAAGAAATGATATAATCTATATCGTATATTTACAGCGTAATTTAAAACTACTTAACAATGACACAATCAGAAATTTTACAACAACTTGAAACTAAATTTCAAGGCGTACGCAAGGACGGACTAAACCAATTGGCAGCGGCTTACGCGCTTACTTTTGGCGACGACGACGAGACAATCAAAAACAAAATTTCCGAACTTACAGAGGAAAAGGTAAGTTCTTTTGTGGCTGAAAACCGTAAGGCCGTGGACGCGGAGATTACAAAGGCTATCAAAACAAACGAAACCAATTTAAAAGCAAAGTACGAATTTGTCGAGAAAGGCAAAAAGCCCGAACCCGACAATGACAAGCCCGACGAAAAGAACGCAGATCCCGACCCGACACAAAGCGCAATCGAAAAGGCTATTGCAAAGGCACTCACACCAATCACAGACGCAATCGCAGTAATGCAAAGCGAAAAGATTACAGCAAACCGTCAAGCGGTTTTGGAAGGTGTTTTAAACGAAAATACCAAAATTCCGAACGTTTACAAAACCTCAATCCTGAGTAACTTTAAATCTCAGAAATTCGACACAGACGAGGCATTCAGCGAGTTTGTCGAGAACACAAAAAAGGATTTGGCAACATTCGAGCAAGAACTCACAAACAACGGTTTCAAAAATATTGGTGCCCCTCAGGGTGGCAACAACGGAAACCCAAAACCCGAATTGCCCGAAGAGGTAGCCGCATTTCTGAAACACGAAAGCGACAATCAATTTGAAGGCAAGAAACTTTTTTAATTCTTAAAAACACAAAACAATGGGATTCAGAATTACAAAAACAGAGGGTGTAAAAGAGTACAAAGTATTTACGCACGTTTTGGCTGACATTCCAAACGG
>Ga0247611_10008149_pt1 | contig 12979 bp, 11 predicted proteins | sample 177DNAGHGhighgp2_FD_192422 | JGI IMG/M metagenome (GOLD analysis project Ga0247611, IMG submission 192422) | Sheep rumen microbial communities from Palmerston North, Manawatu-Wanganui, New Zealand - 1770 DNA GHGhigh gp2 | ecosystem: Host-associated > Mammals > Digestive system > Stomach > Rumen... | reverse complement strand
ATGAGCTGCTATTTCATCAAGCAATAACACCGGCGCGAATCCCTTATGTAAGGTTTGGCATTTAGATTGCGCCAAAATAATACTAACCAAAAGCGATTTTTGCTCACCGGTAGAACACATCTCAGCCGGCATGGCTTTTTTCTTATGATAAACCTTGAAATCCGTGCGATTAATACCATCAATTGAGCCATTATCAAGGGCAAAGCGGCGTTGTGATTTTAACAAATTACAATAGTTTTCTTCAACTTTTACGGCAGGATAGTCATCAAGATACCGCTCTATTGTGCCATCTAATTCAACTTGAACCGATGGAAAAACATCATCCGGTTCTTTTTCAATAAACGAATTCAGGCGAGATATTTGTTCGCGTCGGGCTGCAGCAATAGCTACACCCAGAGCAGCCATATTTTCTTCCAAAGATTCAAGCCAATAATTGTCGTTTTTACCATCTTTAATCAAACGGTACCACTCTCGATAGAGATGCTCAAAATCGGTTACTCTTTTAGCGTGATCATTGTCAAAAGCATAAACCATTCTATCCAAAAAAGCTCGCCGCGGTTGACTGCCGCCGCGAAATAATCTATCCATTTGCGGAGTTAGCCATATCAACGAGATATATTTACCCAATTCATTTTGATTGGAAATTTTATTGCCATCAATTTTGGCAATTCGACGTTCGAATGAGCGATTACCTTCACTATCTTCGACCTCTTTGGTAGTTTTTTCAACGGCAGTAGCCAATAAATGCGAATTATCCCTATTAGTAATCTCCGCAGCAACTGCCCAATTGAGCGGAGTAACAAATGATAAGCTTCCGGAAGCGGCTATTTGGGGAATAAATCTTTTGATATCAGATAATCTGGCGCTGCGCATTCCTCTACCGGGGGACAAAAACGACAAAGCTTCTAAAATATTGGTTTTTCCTGAACCATTTTCACCAAAAATCACTATTGGTCCAATGTGTGAATCAATACGCAACGACGCATAATTTCTATAGTCAGTTAAAGTCAGGCGATTAACACCTGACTTTAACTGTAATAATTTATGCAAATCGTTGGTTAAAATATCCATTTAGATTCTCATCGGCATCAATACATAGATGGCGGAGGCGTCTGCGGTATCGTGAATAACCGACGGCATTGACGAATCGGCAAATGAAATTTCCACTGTTTCTCCTTTTATTTCGCTCAGAATATCCAACAGATAGCGGAAATTATAACCTATCTCTAAAGGTTCGTGATCATATTTAGCCTCTAAATCCTCCGAAGCACTACCCAAATCAGCGCTTGAAGTAACAATAGTAACTTTGTTTTTATTGGTAAGCATTTTGATTGCACGAGTGCGCTCGGCCACAACCGAAACACGATCAACAGCCGCTGCTAAATCCTTAACGCTCAACTCCAGCGATTTGTCATTATCGGTCGGAATAACTCTTTCATAATCAGGATAAGTGCCATCAATTAATTTTGAAGTAAGAGTTATATCGGTAAGTGAAAAACGAACTTTATTCTCAGAAATTTCAACAGTAACATTTTCAACGGCATTATCATCCAGTAATTTGCGAATCTCACCAACAGTCTTACGAGGGATAATAACACCTTTCAAATCTTTGGCGCCTTTGGGCAACGGTGTTTCGACACAGGCCAAACGGTGACCATCGGTTGCAACAATACGCAAAACTTCAGATCCGCCATCAGATTTGGCATGAACAAACAAGCCGTTGAGGTAATATCTGGTTTCTTCTGTGGAAACGGCAAATTGTGTTCTGTCGATTACATCTTTCAACTCGTCTTTTGACATAACAAAAGATGTCGGTAATTTTTCTCCGGATATAACCGGAAAATCCTCAACCGCAATCGTTGACAGTGAAAATTTGGAACGTCCGGCTGATATGGTTAATTGTCCTTTGTCGTCAGGATAAATCAATTCAACCTGCGAGCCATCTGATAACTTGCGAACAATATCATAAAGCATATGTGCCGGCGCAGTAGTTGCACCTACTTCGGTAATCTTAGCATCGGCCATTTCGGTAATTTCGGTATCCATATCAGTAGCTTTGAAGCTGATACCATCATCTAAAGCCTCAATTCTGACATTTGATAAAACCGGAATGGTATTTCTTTTTTCAACTATACTTTGAACATGGCTCAAAGTTTTCAGTAAATTTGCTCTTTCAATTGTAAATCTCATTATTTTGCACCAAATATAAAGTTAACATTTGGTGGTATGTTAACATAGTTTTGTTTTAGTTTAAACCTAAAGGGCGATTATTAACAAGTTTTTTTAATTGCGATTTTTTAAGAAAAAATCAATTAATAACCCGAGCAGCCGTAAGATTATCAACCGATTTTGCACCGGCTCGTTTCAAGGTAACTGCACATTCACGGAGTGTGGCTCCGGTTGTTAAGACATCATCAATTAATAGCACTCTTTTACCTTTGATTTTAGCCGGATTTTTAACAATAAAGGCATTTTTCAAATTATTAAGTCGAGCAGTGCCGTTACATTCCACCTGCGGTTTGGTGCGCCGCTTTTTACGCAAGATAAAATTATCGGTTTTTATGCCGGTTAATTTACTAAGCTCTTTAGCCAACAGCGATGATTGATTATATTTGCGTTTTATCAGTCTGGTGTAGTGCAAGGGAACGGGTATTATTATATCTACTCCGCTTTGAAAGATATCATTGCCGGCAACATATAGCATTTTAGCCAATAAAGCTGCTAAATCCGTGTAATCATAAAATTTAAAATCCAAAATCAATTTTTTGGAAAAATCATCATAAGCAAAAGCAGAACGAGACAAACGAAATACTTGGCGTTTAGTGCGCAAACAACGAGCACACAAGAGATGAGCATTATTTTGTCCGGTAACTTCATTAAGCGGTTGCCCGCAACGATAACATATCGGCAATTTAAGAAATTCAATATTATTAATACAGGAATCGCAAATTCCTTGATCGTCTCTAAGAACCTTGCCGCACAAAACACACCGCGGCGGTAAAATAAAATTGAGAATTTTTTGCCATATTTTCATTTTAGGTCAGATAGCGCCTGAGTGATTTCGTTAATATGATCAACAACAATCATACCGGCTGCCGATAGAGCATCTTTTTTATCCTGAACGGAAATATAACCATTGGTCAAGACATCTCCGGCATAACCAATATTATGTCCGAAAGGAATCGCATTGCCGGCAATAAAGGCTATAACAGGCTTTTTGTGCCGTTGATGTTTATACCAATCTGCTGCAGTTTCCTCAAAAGAACCGCTGAGTTGTCCAATCATAACAATAGCCCGAGTTTCATCATCATGATTAAAAGCATCAATTACATCTATAAAATCCACGCCTATCATCATATCGTCACCCAGACCGATAACCGTTGATTGTCCCATACCGGCAAGGCTGATTGCCAAAACCGTCTCATAAGTCAAGGTCGAAGAACGCGAAACAACACCTATATGACCTTTTCGATGAATGTCTACCGGAAAAATACCCAATCTCGCTTCTTGCGGTGTAATAATTCCGGGAGTATTCGGACCAATGAGTTTTGTCTTGCTGCCTTTTAACATTGATTTAATTTCAAGCATATCCCGCAACGGAACATTGGCGGCAATACTTACCGCTAAATCCAATTCAGCCTCAACCGCCTCACGAACTGCCGATTTAAGTTGCGCTGCCGGAACATAGAGCACGCTGGCGGTGGCTTTAGTTTGCATTACAGCCTCTTTAACCGTGCTGAAAACCGGCAAACCGAGATGCAAACTTCCACCTTTATTGGGAACAACACCACCGACAATCTTAGTGCCATATTCCAATGAGTTTTTTACATGGAAAGAGGCTTGAGTGCCGGTTATTCCTTGGCATATAACTGCCGTATTTTTATTTACAAAAATCGACATTTATACCGCCTCCGCCATCTGTTTGAGTAATTTATCAACGGCATCTTCTTGGGAATCCGCCCAGATAATCGGCAGGTGCGAATTATTTAATATTTCCAATGCCCAATCTTTGTTGGTACCCTCAAAGCGCACTACCATCGGAACATTAAGTCCGGCCTCGGAAGCTGCCGCAACAATACCGTCGGCAATAAGATTACAACGGACAAATCCTCCGAGAATATTCAACAATATACCTTCAACTCGCGGATTGGTCATAATAAGTTTAATACCATTGACAATTTTATCTTTATCCACACCGCCTTTGACATTAATAAAACAAGCCGCGCCACTGCCACGATCTTTAAGCAAGTCCATAACTGATAATGCTACGCCATCACCATTGACGATGCAACCTACCGAACCGGTAAATTCATGGTAGGTAAAATGATAATTTTTAGCTAACCGCTCACGCTCACTTAAATCACTGTCATCAGCCAAACTGCCAATTTCAGGATGACGAAACAAGGCGTTATCGTCAAATGATATTTTGGCGTCAAGCGCCCAAAGATTGCCCTCATCGTCAAGACCGACAGGATTTATCTCTATCATTGAAGCGTCAAGATTTAAAAAAATACTATGCAATCCGTTAATCAAATTTTCCAAATGCCGGTATGAAGTTTTTGGCAAATGCAAAAAATTGACAATTTTTTGGAGCTTGTCAGTTGATAACTTTTCGTTAGTTGAAAGCGGAAGTTGTAAAATATCTTGAGGTTTATTAATAGCAATTTTGATGATATTGCCATCAGAAACATTAGCAGCCAACAATACCAATTCGGCAGTAATACGATTGATAGTCAAACCGATATAAAAACTCTTTTTTACCTTTTGAAAAGCTTCGACATATATCTTGTTTACTTTTTTGCCATCCGGACCGGTTTGAATGGTGACCAGAGTATTGTTAAGCATATAATCAGCTGTAGACATAATCTTGCGACGATTATCAACCAATCTTATGCCGCCGAGAGAATCAGATTTCTTTTCGATGAAATAACCTGATTGGCGCGCTCCCGATTGAATTTGAGCTTTGAGCATCCATGGCCCCTTTTTGCTGACAATATCGGCAACGACCTTAGCTTCGGTCGGAGTATAGGCAACTTGTCCTTTCGGAGTAATAACCCCGAAGTCTGCTAAAATCTTTTTGGCCTGATACTCGTGAATATTCATCGCTAACTACCATAAGCCATAAGGGTGGCATAATGCTTAACTTTTTCAATCATAGCCTCTAATCCGTTGCGACGCGAGGGAGAAAGATGTTCATGCAACCCCAGTGCGGAAAATATACCGTCAATATCAGTATTGATAATTGTCTGCGGAGTTTTGTTATTGTAGATTGCAAGGACAATTCCGACTAATCCTCTGACAATTATGGCATCACTATACCCCTTGAAAAACAAAGTTCCATCGGATTTTTTTTGCGGGAAAAGCCAGACTTGCGATTGGCAACCTTTTACCTTCCACTCATCGGTGCGACAGTAATCAGGTAATTCCGGCAATTGCTCGCCTATTTCAATAATATAGCGATATTTATCTTCCCAAGTATCAAGAAATTTGAAATTATCTATTATTTCTTCAATTTGCATAATTAACACCTGTTTTGAATATTTATTTTTTTGTAGCATTTTAATTTAGGTTAAGCAACAAAAAATTTCCTGATACACAGCAGATATCCGAACAAGTATTTGCTTGACAAAATTTAACCGAAATCTTATCATGCGACAATTCAAGTAATTCTTAAGGATTTTTGTATGTTAGAAGTGAGAAAGTTTGCCGGTAATTATAAAGAAATTTTGCCTTTGGCTGATGTATATATGCGTTCGTATAATCAATTGTCAAGTGCCTATAAATCGCGTGCGGAAATGGCTTTATATACCAAAGTTTCTTTTATAAAAAAATTGGAGAACTGGGCAATAAATCAAGCAGAGGGAAAAGAACCTTTTATTTATGTTTTATATAATAACGGCAAGCCTTGCGGAATTATGCGACTTAACCATATATCAGACGACTATCGTCAAATTAACAGCGATTATCAGGCTGTTGAGAAAGAAAGAGGATTTTTGGACGGCTGGCAAATTGCTCGAAACCGTCGAATTGATTATGAAAAGCGATTTAATTTTGCTGATAATGCTTTAATTTTAAATCAAATATATTTGGCTCCGGAAGAACAAAACAAAGGCTTGGGAACTTATTTTATCAAACAGGTGTTTAGTAAGTTGCGTGAGCTTAATTATGATCAATTTATCGTCGAATATAACGACAATAATGTCAATGGTAAAAAATTCCATGAAGATGTTCTATGTGCCAGAAAAATTGCCCATACAACCGATTTGGATCATATAACAACATCAAGAAGAGGAAAAACACGTTTCTGTTTAAGTCCGGTTTCAATCGGAATGAGCACCTTTTCTAAAGTATTGTGCAATATTGCCGTTAGAGAACGATATTTTACCCAACATGTCGGAGAACGATAATTATGCCGGAAAAAATCAAAACTTGGCAAGACCTTTTCGGTAATGATATTAATTTGTGGTGCTATCCTAATGAACAGGCAAAGGACAATATTTTGCTGGTGGCGCGCTTTCATGGTGATGAGCCGGAAGGGGAATTTTGTTTGGAACAGGTGTTGAGCGAACTAAAACAAAAAAACTATCAATCGCCTTATAATATCTATATTTTGCCGTGCCTTAATCCCAGCGGCAAAAAATTGTTTACACGAGCAAACGGTCGCGGGATTGACCTGAATCGCAATTACCCGACCAAGAATTTCAGCGCGGTTTGTATCAATCCGCATGTGAAAGAAATATCTTCCGGACAACCGGCATCAGAAATTGAAACCGGAATCATGATTGATATTGTGGAAAAATACAATTTTAAGCGGATATTATCAATTCACTCGGATTTGCATTTGGTTGATTATGATGGTCCGGCAAAAAATTTGGCGCAAAAATTCAGTGAGATTTGCGGCTATCGTCTGGTGGACAACATCGGCTATGTTACTAACGGATCTTTTGGAACTTGGGCAGGAATTGAAAGGAAAATTCCGCTGCTTACGGTTGAAACATGGCACGCCGAAAATGACGATGATATGGCAAAAATTTATGCTGAACTGAAACCGGCAATTTGGGATTTCTGCCAATTTAAATAATCTGTTGTTTAATGCTTTTGTGCGTAATTTTGTTTTCGAATCGGTGATAATAGAAAATACGACTCGAAAAAAAAAGCATCAACCTGTTTTTTATTTTGCAATTATAATTGTTTCAATTCCACGGACGTTGACCGACGTCATCACGAATGGTTTTGACAACATAGTCGTCGCCTTTTTTATAGGCACTGAAACCGATAATATCCTTAATGTTGTATTGCTGACGACCAATGGTGACAATATCACCCTCAATCCAAAATTCGGGGTGAGATTTGAGCATAGTATAGGTATCGGATACCGGATAGCGATTGGCTATCGATTGTTTAATGAAATTACCACCGCGTTTGGATACAAACTCTATTTTGCCTTCGGAATTTTTGAATCCTATGACTTTTAAGCCCTCGCCGACTATAACATCAGGAGTGCGAACAAATGCCATGCTCAACAATCCTATAACTATGGCATAAAATCCCCATACACGCCACCGCGCCTGCCATATTGCCAGCCACAAGCCACCGATTGTAATGGCAAACAGCCCCCAAGCCGGCATGGAATGGACATATAATCCGGATTGCGGCAAAGCCGACACAAAATCGGTGATTTTATTTAACCAATCTATGCCTAAGCCCGCCAAAAGCAAGAATGGTTTATCCAAGCCTAAAGGCATTAACACCAAGCTAAACAACACACAAGGCATTATTATCAGACCGATTATCGGTCCGGCGAGCAAGTTGCCCAAAGTAGTATACAGCGCTATCATATTGAAGTGGTAGATGGCAAATGGTAATACCGCTAAGGACGCCACCAAATCGGTAATAATTATACCTGCAATATATATTTTAATACTTTGCCAGAATTTGTTGCCGCGCATAAGATAGTTGCGAATCGCGGAAGAATATTCTTCATAAAAAGCTATTAGCCCGACAACTGCAGCAAAAGACATTTGAAAACTCGGGGAAATCAAGACATCAGGCGACAATAAAAGTATCAGAAAAGCCGCCAAAGCAACTGAATACATTGATAAAGCGCGACGGTTGGTAACAATAGCCAATAAGACGATTGTAATCATAATAAAAGCACGCTGTGCCGGAACAGCACAACCAGATATTATCATATATATAAATCCGGTAAAGAAGGCAAAAATTGCGGCAATTTTACGCGAATCGTATCGCAAGGAGATTTGCGGAATAAATGCCAAAAACAATCGGATAACAAAAAACATCAAGCCGCATAAAAAACTCATGTGCATACCGGATATGGCTAAAAAGTGCGCCAAACCGGAATTGCGATATTTATCATATTGCTCGGCGGAAATCAGACTTTTATCACCGGCAATAATTGCTGATGCAATCGATGATTGTGCCGGAGGCAACAGGCGCATTATATGACGCACAATCCTTTGACGCATTTGCGCCAGACGCAACGACAGATATCCGCTTGATTGTTGTTCACATTCCGCAGGAAAAAAGTTGCTTTCGGCATAGCCGCTGCCTTTAATCCCCTCAAAATAATTTTTACGATTAAGTTGAAATCCGCCTACCGTAGTTGCGTGTGCCGGCGGCATAATTGTAGCAACAAGCTCGACACATTGTCCGACAGATGCAATCTTATCATTATGTCTTTGGACTATACGATATTTACCGGAATAGATATTGCCGTCAAAATCCTCCAATTGGTCAAAAGTAAAACGCTGTTTGCCGCGATAATTGGTATCAATAGCGGTAATCATTCCTTTGAAATAAGTTGATTTATTTTGAATTTTAGAAGGAAAACTACCGATATAGATACTCTCAAGCTGAATAACCGCAAATCCCAAAACAAATAAAAACAGTGCTGAAAGATAATAAATAAAACGGATACGCTTACGGAATATCAGACCAATTATAATCAAAGCCTCAAGCGCCCACAAAGTAACCCATTTGCTCGGCTCCATCGGTAGCAAAAAATAGCTGCCGATACCACATGCAAAAAATACCGGCAACCACAACATTCGCCGCGAATAATCAGATTTCCAACCACTAAGCAGCATATTTAACATTGACATTCTCGCATAATAATCTTTGCCGCCACATTACTCGGGGTATCCTGACCGTTGCTTAAGTATTGCTTAACATCGGCAAATCCCTGTAATTGTTTTTGATAAAGCTCATCGTGGGCAAGCAATTTTTCAATATGTTCGGCAATGTTTTGCGGAGTGCAATCATATTGCAAAAGTTCAGGAACAACTAAACGATTAAGCATAATATTGGTTAAATTGACATATTTTATTTTTATTAATTTTTTAGCAATCATATAGGTCAATTTAGATATTTTATAAGCGATGATATGCGGAATATTGCACATTGCCAATTCCAGCGCAACCGTGCCGGAAGCGGCTATTGCCGCTGATGATGCTTGAAAAGCGCCATAACGTTCATCTTCGGTTTCAACCACTAATAAGGGCAATTGACAATCGGCAATCATGGACTTAACTCTTTGAGCCACGGTTTTGACTGTCGGTAAGACAAAATACATATCAGGATGTTTGCTATACAGTAATTGTGCCGCTTGGATAAAATCCGGTAAAAGGCGCGAAACTTCGTTATGCCGCGAACCGGGGAGAATCGAGATGATGATTTGGTCTTGCGATATGCGATGAGATAGGCGAAAATCCTGACCATCGGCACTTAAGGCAGCACTTTCTATCACCGGATGTCCGACAAATTCGGCTGACAGATGATATGGTGTAAAATATTGCGGTTCATTAGGTAACAATGTCAGTAATTTATCGACATATTTATACATAGTTTTGGCACGCCGTTTTTTCCACGCCCAAACTTGAGGTGCAACATAATGAATTTGTTTAATTCCGGTATTAAGCTTGCGCAAAGATTTGTGAACTCGGCTACAAAAGCTCCAACTGTCAATGGTAACCACGATGTCCGGTTTGATTTTAACAATATCGGCGACGGTTTGGTTAATGCGCCGCAATATTCGAGGGATACTGGGAATAACCTCGGTGATACCCATTACCGACAGCTCGGTTATATCAAACAAAGATTTTAACCCTTGTTGTTGCATAGTATCGCCGCCAATGCCAAAAAACTCAACATCACCTTTCTGCTGCAAGGCTCGCATTAACCGCGACCCGAGCAAATCGCCACTCGGCTCACCGGCGATTAAATAGACTTTAATCTTTGAGGAATTCATCAGGGTTGCTCCCTATAATAAACATTCCATATTTATCAGCCAAAGCGATGGTTTGTTTTTGGTTTATTATTAATCCGTTGCCGGCATGAATGACAATACCTTTAAGTCCGGAATTATGAGCATTTTCAATGGTTTGCTCGCCAATAGTAGGCAAATCAATGCGCATATCCTGTTGAGGTTTGCGCAATTTTACCAGCACTCCGCCGTCACCTTTGCGGCGATAGTCTTTGCAACGACGTATCAACTCATCAGTGCCCTCTATACCTTCAACTCCCAACACTAAACCATGCTGAACCACCACTGCCTGCCCGACATCAAGCTTGCCAAGCGCAAAAGCGACTTCCAGTCCGCGCTTGATGTCTATTATGTCAGATTTTGATGGTTTGTTTTTGGTGAGATTGCCTTGAGGAATAAGCAATTCCGGCATCAGCTCGTGAATTCCTTTAACGTGCATTCCGTCTTTTTCAATTTCGGAAACAACGGCTCGCAATATGCCATCATCGCCCAATGCTTTGGTGCCGACATGAGCAAAAAACGCCGTGGTGCGCAAATCCGGCACCAAATCAAAAAAACTCGGACGGCGAATCGTGCCAATCATTACAACATCGGTTACTTGCGATTGGGCAAAATATTTAAAACCACTACCTGCTTGTCCTATGCGAATCCATTTATAATCAAAAGAATCGCCTTTGAAAAAATCTTTATCGGCATTGCCCTCTATTGCCAAAGCAGTAAAGGGAATTTTTTGTTCCAGACAATGCGTTATCAACATAGCCGGAATACTGCCACCACCGGCGATTATACCTAATTTTCGATTATTATCACTCATAAGCTAAGTTACCTCATCGGATATTAAAAAACTTGATATGATGAAAACCTCAATATGACATTAACAGCGGCATTTTATTTTTGCAAGCAAATCAGCGACCATCAGTCATTTTATCTGAGATTAACATATATCAAGTTTTGTAAAAATTGATTTAACAAAAAAGTTAAATCAATTAAGCCTTGGCAGAAACCCGCCAAGGCAAAAATCTTTTAAGCCGTCATAACTTTGCGACGACCGGCCAAACCTTCGACTATAAAATCAATTTGTTCCATCACAAGCGCATTATCTTTGTATTTTTCTTTGGCTTTTTCCAAACGAATATCAAAATTATCCTCTTCACTCTTGAACAGATACATAAATGCATGGCTAACCGATTTAACATCTGCTTCCGACATACCGCTGCGCATCATTCCGATACGATTTAATCCGCGCAATTTACCTCTATCACCGGTAACAATACCAAACGGAATAACATCACGCGCCACCCCTGACAATCCGCCAATCATCGCCTTGCGACCAATGCGACAGAATTGATGAACTGCAGAATTGCCTCCTAAAACAGCACCATCGCCGACGTGAACGTGTCCGCCGATGACTGCATTGTTGGTCATAATCACATCATTACCGACGACGCAGTCGTGAGCAACGTGCGAATTAACCATAAACATACAATTATCGCCGACAACCGTTGTCTGGTGCTCTTTAGGAGTTCCGGCATGTATTGTAACATTTTCTCTGATGACGTTGTTCTTGCCAATAATAACTTTGGCGCCGGGGACAAACTCATTACCATGATCCTGAGGACCGGTTCCTAAGCAAGCACCCGGAAAAACAACTGTGCCATCACCAATGGTTGTATCACCATAAACGGTAACTCTCGCCAAGAGACGAACATTTTCACCAATTTTGGCTTGAGAGCTAATCCAACAGAAAGGACCGATTTCGGCGGTATCGGCAATCTTTGCGCCGTCCTCAATGACGGCTGTAGAATGAATCTTTGACATTTAGTAAGTCCTAAAACGTTATATCTGATGTTGAAGTTAAATATTTTTTTTGCAAATAGCAAAACACAAAAATTTAACAATTGTTACAATTAGTTAATCGCTTGATTTTTAACATATTAACATTACAAAACTTGTCAAAAACTCCGGCTGTTCCAATTTATTTTGCAATAAATTTAAGTTCAGTAATTATAAATCAAAGCCGTTTTTTGCACACAGAAACAATTTTTATTTTCTTATCGTTAACTTTTAAAAATGCAAATCGATTTTAAGCCCGTTTTTTTGACCAAGGAAGCGAAAAGGTGGGTATAATTGCTAAAAAAAGATGGCGATACCATACGAAAAAAGCTATATTTTTCCCAGTTTAATTAAGTAAAATAAAGGAAAAAATAAAGTGGAAGAAGAAAATAACAATTTGGTAGAAAGCACTCAGGATATCTCGCCGATTGAAATATCTTATGAGATGAAGCGTTCGTATCTTGATTATGCGATGAGTGTCATTGTTTCAAGGGCTTTGCCTGATGTGCGTGATGGCCTAAAGCCTGTACACCGCCGTATTATTTATTCGATGTTTGAAAACGGCTATGACTACAATCGCCCGTTCAGAAAATCGGCTCGTATCGTCGGTGATGTTTTGGGTAAATATCACCCGCATGGTGATAGTTCGGTTTATGGGGCAATGGTGCGTTTGGCTCAGCCTTTTGCCATGCGTGTGCCATTGGTTGATGGTCAAGGCAACTTTGGTTCGATGGATGGTGACAGTGCCGCGGCGATGCGTTATACTGAGGCGCGATTGGCAAAAGTTGCCCATACCATGATTGAGGATATTGAAAAAGATACCGTTGATTTTATGCCCAACTATGATGAAAGCTTGCAGGAACC
>Ga0247611_10008147_pt1 | contig 12981 bp, 10 predicted proteins | sample 177DNAGHGhighgp2_FD_192422 | JGI IMG/M metagenome (GOLD analysis project Ga0247611, IMG submission 192422) | Sheep rumen microbial communities from Palmerston North, Manawatu-Wanganui, New Zealand - 1770 DNA GHGhigh gp2 | ecosystem: Host-associated > Mammals > Digestive system > Stomach > Rumen... | reverse complement strand
ACTGCGAAATCTTAAGGATGGGGTAGGGACTACCTCCGGGGAAACACTCGTTGACGTAGTTGAAGCCGATGCCGCTGGTTAGGATGCCCAACGACTTGTCGTGACCTTCTATATATATATTATAGGTGGAGTTGACGGCAGCATCCTCCAGTTGAGCCTGCTGGGCCGTTACCACATCATTGCGCTTGCGGGCATTGGCAGGCAGCAGCACCCAGTTGGCTGCCACGGCATTGTAGTTCAGCTCGTTTTGCGGACGTGCCTCGTCTGCACACTCCACGACGGCACGGCTGTGAGCCATACGGGTGGTGACACGCATCAGTACCGGCAGCTTCTGCTGCTCAGAAAACTCGAAGGCGGTCTCCATCATGTCGTAGGCTTCCTGCTGGTTGGAAGGTTCGAAGGTGGGAATCATGGCAAACTTACCATAGAACCGCGAGTCCTGTTCGTCTTGTGAGGAGTGCATGGAGGGGTCGTCGGCCACTAAGACGATGACACCGCCGTTAACGCCCGTCATACCACTGTTGACAAACGGGTCGGCACAGACGTTCAGTCCTACGTGCTTCATACATACCAAGGCGCGCTTGCCCATAAACGACATACCCAAGGCAGCCTCCATCGCCGTTTTCTCGTTGGTGCTCCAGCGGCTGTGGATGCCACGCTCCTTGGCCAGCTGGTTGCCTTGAATAAACTCAGTGATTTCTGTCGACGGCGTGCCGGGATAGGCATACACCCCGCTCAGTCCTGCGTGGATGGCACCCAGTGCGATGGCCTCGTCGCCCAATAATAGTTTCTTTGCCATATATTGTCTTTTTGTTAGATTTTTCTTTCTTTTAGCTTGCAAAAGTACACTTTTTCGTTTAATCTGGCAAATATATGGAGATAAAAATTGGATTTTTGCTTACTTCTTCGTAACTTTGCAGCCGAAAAACAACATAAATATGGATACAATCAAGAAACTGTTTGCTCAAAAGCTGATGGACATCAAGGCCATCAAGTTGCAGCCCAACGAGCCTTTTACCTGGGCTTCGGGTTGGAAATCCCCCATCTATACAGACAACCGCAAAACATTAGGTTTTGCCGATGTGCGCTCATTTGTCAAACTCGAACTCTGCCATGCCATCCAGCAGTACTTCCCCGAGGCTGAGGCTGTGGCTGGTGTTGCTACGGGAGCCATCGCCCAGGGTGCACTTGTGGCCGATGAACTGGGCTTGCCATACGCCTACGTGCGTCCGAAACCGAAAGACCACGGCATGGGCAACCAAGTGGAAGGCGAGTTGAAAAAAGGTGCAAAGGTCATCGTTGTTGAGGACCTCATCTCGACAGGCGGTTCCAGCCTGAAGGCTGTTGCTGCCTTGCGCGAATATGGCGTCGAAGTCATCGGCATGGTGGCATCGTTCACCTACGGATTCCCCGTCGCTGAAGAGGCTTTCCGTGAGGCCGGTGTCAAACTAGTCACCCTTAGCGACTACAATGCCGTCTTGGAGCAGGCCGCTGAGACGGGCTATATCTCTGAAGCCGACAAGGCCGTCTTGGCTGAATGGCGTAAGGATCCCAGCGTCTGGGGAGTTTAATTATCAGCATCATTATCAATAATATGACGAAATTTGAAAGTAGCGTCAAGCAGATAGCCTATCCTGTAGAGGATGTCTATCGAAATATCAGTGACCTCAGCAACCTGGAGCGTGTACGCGACCGGGTGCCTGAGGATAAGTTACAGGACTTCCAGTTTGACAGCGACTCCGTGCAGGTCAGCGTGGCTCCCGTGGGAACCATCAAACTGCGCATCGTGGAGCGCGAGGAGAACAAGTGTGTGAAATTCGAGACTGAGCAGTCGCCCATGCCTTTCAACCTGTGGATACAGGTGCTGCCCGTCACCGCTACGGAGAGCAAGATGAAGGTCACCGTCAAGGCCGACATCCCTTTCATGTTGAAGGGAATGGTCAGCGGTCCGTTGCAGGACGGTGTGGAGAAAATCGCCGATGCCCTGTCGCAAATACCATTTGTATGAATAAACTTTGGGAAAAGAATTTCGAGGTGAATGCCGAGATTGAGCGTTTCACCGTAGGTCGTGACCGCGAGATGGACCTCTATCTGGCCAAGTACGACGTGTTGGGCTCAATGGCTCATATCACCATGCTGGAGTCGATAGGACTTATAGGCAAGGAGGAACTGCCGCTGTTGCTGGCAGAACTTAAGCAGATTTATGCCGTATGCGAGCGTGGTGAGTTCGTCATCGAGGACGGTGTCGAGGATGTCCACTCGCAGGTGGAGCTGATGCTGACGCGCAAGCTCGGCGATATGGGTAAGAAGATCCACTCCGGCCGCAGTCGTAACGACCAGGTACTTGTGGACCTGAAACTCTTCACCCGCCATGAACTGATGGAGGTGGCTGATGACGTAAGGGTGCTGTTCGATGAACTCATCCAGAAAAGTGAGCAATACAAGGATGTGCTGATGCCTGGCTACACCCATCTGCAGGTGGCTATGCCCAGCAGTTTTGGTTTGTGGTTTGGTGCTTATGCCGAATCGCTGACCGATGATATGCTCTTCCTGCAGGCCGCTTATAAGATGACCAACCGCAACCCGTTAGGCTCAGCTGCTGGTTACGGCTCGTCGTTCCCCCTAAACCGACAGATGACCACCGACCTGCTGGGCTTCGATTCCATGGATTATAACGTGGTCTATGCCCAGATGGGGCGTGGCAAGACGGAGCGCAACGTAGGCTTTGCCATTGCCACCATCGCTGGTACGTTAGCCAAAATGGCCTTTGACGCCTGCCTGTTTAACTCGCAGAATTTTTCCTTCGTGAAGTTGCCGAAGGAGTGTACCACAGGCAGTAGCATCATGCCGCACAAGAAGAACCCTGACGTCTTTGAACTGATCCGTGCCAAGTGCAACAAACTGCAGGCATTGCCGCAGCAGGTGACGCTCATCATGAACAACCTGCCTGTGGGCTATTTCCGCGACCTGCAGATTATCAAGGAGGTTTTCCTGCCAGCCTTCGATGAACTGAAGGACTGCCTGCAGATGGCTGCCTACATTATCAATAAGATAGAGGTGCGTGATGACATTCTCGACAACCCGATGTACGATCCGATGTTCTCTGTGGAGACGGTGAATCGCCTCGCGGCGGAAGGTCTGCCTTTCCGCGACGCCTACAAACAGGTGGGGTTGGAAATCGAGGCCGGCACGTTCCGGCCCAACAAGGACATCCATCATACCCACGAGGGCAGTATCGGCAACCTCTGCAATGACCGCATCGCCGCACTGATGGACAGTGTCCTCGAAGGTTTTGCCTTTGAGAAAGTCCTCAACGCCGAAAAACGTCTGTTACAATGAGAAGGCTATTCACATACATCTCACCTCTCATCATTGCTCTTCTGCTATCAGCATGCAATGCAGAGGGCGAATACAGCACGTGGCCGTGCCGCTTCGGCTATGACAACAGCCTGCATCTGGATCCCACACTGTCCTCGGCAATGACTCCTGATGCTCGTGGTGTGTTTTGCCGTATTTGGGAATCGACGAATGGCGGGCGTTACCTGAATTTCCAGAGCAACCAAAGCTCGCAGGTGACATCGCAGATAGAGAGTGACATGGAGCGCATGGCTGGCTTTGTGCTGGGTCTCAACAATGGCATCATTGTGGGTTTCCAAACCTACAACACCCAACCATACGGCGGATTTGTGGCCTATGATGTTCAGTGCCCCAACTGTGTCCGCCGCGAGAATAACACCCTCAATCCCAAGTTTCCCGTCACGATGAGTACCAGTGGTATCGCTACCTGTGGAAAGTGCCAGAAGCAGTACGACCTCAACAACGGTGGCATCATCCAGAATGGCGAGAAAGACGACGTGGGGTTGCAGAAGTACCTGGCCACCACGACGGGCCCTTTCGGGTATGTCTCGGTGGGCACTAAGCGATAATCATAATGAAACTGTTGTTCTTGATTTGCGGACTCGTTGTCCTTGTCGGCTGTCGTAAGAGTAGTGCTGGTGAGACGGCAGTCAGGGCAACGGATGACACCAGTCAGTTTGTGATGCTGACCGATGTCGTGCCCGATGCCATCCTGGAAATCCGTTACTTTGGCACCTACAACTTCGTGGGCGACCGCATCGACGGTTATCTGGAGCCGACGGCGCTACTGACGAGGCAGGCTGCCGACAGCCTCCGTGCTGTGAGCGACGACGTCATCAGTCAGGGCTATCGCCTAAAGATCTACGATGCCTATCGTCCGCAGAAGGCCGTTGACCATTTTGTGCGATGGGCCGAGGATATCCCCGACGTCCGCATGAAGGCTTACTTTTATCCTGACCTCGAAAAGAACGTTCTTTTTCCCCAGCAATACATTTGTGAGAAGAGCGGCCACTCCCGTGGCAGTACCCTTGATCTGACGCTCTTCGACATGGCTGCGGAGAAGGAACTTGACATGGGCGGCACCTTCGACTGGTTCGGGCCGGAGAGTCATCCCGACTTCTGTGGCAATCCGGAAACGGGCGAATATACAGGGGATGGCAGTAAGAGTCCTGTGGGGCGTAGCATCACGGCCGAGCAGTTCCGCAACCGCATGATTCTCCGTGCGGCGATGCTCCGTCACGGCTTCAAGCCTTTCCCCACCGAGTGGTGGCACTTCACGCTGAAGGATGAACCCTTCCCAGACACGTACTTTACCTTCCCCGTCAGGTCACTGACTAGGCCGTAAACAATGAAGTACGCCCATGCGGTACGCCTCTTTTGCTCTAAAAACAAAAGAAAATTGTGTTTTTCTTTTGTTTTTTGATGGCTTATTCGTACCTTTGCAGCCGATTAACGCTGATTAGTCTGCTGCCGCGATGGTGGAATGGTAGACACGAGGGACTTAAAATCCCTTGGCCATAACGGCTGTGCGGGTTCGAGTCCCGCTCGCGGCACAAGACGCTTGCATTTGCAAGAGCGGCTCATAAGAGAGCGTCCCGCTCGCGGCACAAGACGCTTGCATTTGCAAGAGCGGCTCATAAGAGAGCGTCCCGCTCGCGGCACACTCTTAGCAAGGGTTACAGGACTTAAAGATTTTCTCATGATGATTTGTTGGGGAAGAGTCTTTAAGTCCTGTAGCTTTTACAAAAAAAATCCTCTCTTTATGCAAATAAAACATAAAAATCGAGGTGAAGTGTCGGTGGTACGGATTAAGATGACTACCTTTGCAGGATATTTGAGACATTATTAATATAGAACAAACAAGTATGAAGACAAAAGGATTGATTCAGGCAGCAGCCCTTGTGTTGCTGATGACGTCATGCTCAGGCAAACTGGGCGAACTCTCGAGTAACAACTTCAAGGTAAATCCTAATCCGTTGGAGACGGAAGCTGGACAGGTGACGGCCACCATCAACGGTACGTTCCCTGAGAAGTATATGAAAAAGAAAGCTGTTGTGACGGTGGTACCCGAGCTGCGCTTCACGAAGAATGGTGTCCAGCAGGCTGTCAAGGGGCAGGCTGCCACATTCCAGGGTGAGAAGGTGATGGGCAACGACCAGCGCATCTCCTATTTGCTGGGCGGACATTACACAATGAAGACCACTTTCCCCTATGAGGATGCCATGCAGAAGAGTGACCTCTACTTGACCTTTAACGCTAAAATTGGCAAGAAGGAGGTAAAGGTGCCTGCTGTAAAGGTTGCTGACGGTGTCATTGCTACCAGTGAACTCTATCGCAAGACGCTGCTGCAGTCGGCAGGCAGTCTGGCTCAGGACGGTTTTCAGCGTATCGTAGCCCAGAAGCAAGAGGCTAACATCAAGTTCCTCATTCAACAGGCTGAGCTCCGCAAGAGTGAGCTCAAGACCGGCTCAGTGCAGGAATTTGTCAGCATGCTCAAGCGCATCAGTACTGACCGAGAAGGCCTGAACCTCAACAATGTCGAAGTCTCTGCCTATGCTTCTCCCGATGGTGGCTTCCAGCTCAATGAGAAACTCGCCAACAAGCGCCAGCAGAATGCCGAAGGCTATGTGAAACAGCAGATGAAACAGGCTAACCTTACAGAACCTATAGAGGCAACCTACACCGCTCAGGACTGGGAAGGTTTCCAGCAGTTGGTGGCCGCTTCCAATATCCAGGACAAGGATGTCATCCTGCGCGTTCTGTCGATGTATCAGGATCCTGAGGAGCGTGAGCAGCAGATTAAGAATATGAGCGAGGGTTTCCGTGAACTTGCTGATGGTATCCTGCCCGAACTGCGCCGTGCCCGTCTGACCATCAACTACGAGACGGTAGGACGCGATGACCAGCAGATTAAGGATCAGCTGAAAGCAGACGCCACCAAGCTGAGTCTTGAGGAAATGCTTTATGCTGCTACTTTGACTGACGATGCTGCTGAGAAGGAGAATATCTACAAGCAGACGGCTGCCCTCTGGTCGAAGGATGCCCGTGCCTATAACAATCTCGCTTTGCTGGCATGGAAGAAGGGTGACTTCGCTGAGGTAGAGAGTGACCTTGTCAAGGCTCGTGCCATTAACCCCAACCTGCCTGAAATCAACGCCAACTTAGGTATGCTGGCGCTGCAGCATGGGGACCTCAGAAATGCCGAGGACTATATCGGCAAGGCTGCCAATGCTTATAACCTCGCTGAGGCTCTTGGTAACCTGCACTTAGCTCAAGGAAACTACGCCCTGGCTGCTCAGGACATGAAAGACGTCATCTCCAACAGTGCTGCTCTGGCTCAACTTCTCACTAAGGACTATGCCAAGGCTGCCCAGACGCTGAAGGCCATCAAGAACGGCGATGCCATCACTGACTATCTGCAGGCTATCGTCTGCGCCCGTCAGGGTAATGACGGTATGGCTGGCTACTTCCTGCGCCAGGCCGTTCAGAAGGATCCCTCGCTGGTGACCTATTCCAACAACGACCTCGAATTGCGCAACGTAGGAAAATAAAGAAAAAGGGCAGATAAGGTAAAAAGGTAAAAAACGCAATGGCTGTGATAGTGCTTGATACGGTCAGACGTGTGGTAAGAAAGGTTTTACCCTTTTACCTTTTTACCTTTTTGCCTATATATCTTTTATGCTCTTGTGGCGTAGACAGTGGCAAGTTCCGCATAGAAGGACGTCTACGCAATATGAATGTGGGTGAATTCTGGGTATATAGCCCAGATGGCGGCATTGACGGCATCGATACCATCCCTGTCCGCGAGGGCCGTTTCAGTTACGAAACGGACTTACGTAATCCTGCCACTTTCGTTGTCATCTTCCCCAATTACTCCGAGATACCCGTCTTTGGCGAGTCAGCTAAGGGAGTAACCATCAAGGGTGATGCCTCGCACCTGAAGGAAGTAGTTGTCAAAGGAACCGAGGCTAACGAGGAAATGACCAAGTTACGTATGACCATCAATCGCTCGATGCCCCCTGAGATTCCTAGAGTTGTCGAGTCGTTTATCCGCGAACATCCGCAGTCCATCATCAGCAACTACCTTGTCCATCGCTATTTCATCTTCGATGCCAAGCCAGACTTTCGTAAAGCTTCCGAACTGGTAGCTCTCATGGTCAAGGAGCAGCCTGCCAATGCACGACTGGAGGAAATACAGAAACGTCTGGCCAACCTGCGCAATGGTCAGGTTAATAGTCGTTTGCCGGCATTCTCCGATACAGATATCAATGGTAGGAAAGTGACGCAGGACCAGCTCAAAGCCAAACTCAACGTGGTTGCAGTATGGGCTACATGGAGTTTCCAAAGTACCGATATGATGTTTCGCCTGCGGCTTGCCAAGCGGCAGTATGGTAGTCAGTTAGGCATCGTGGCCATTTGTCTGGATGCCCGTCCACAGGATGTCAGATACCGTCTGGAACGTGACTCCGTGCCTTGGCAGACCGTTTGCGACGGCCGTTTGTGGCAGACACCGCTTTTGGCTAAGTTGGGACTTGAAGACGTCCCTGCCAACCTCCTTGTCAACGACCGTGGCATTATCATTGAACGAAACTTGAAACCACAGGATCTTGAAGATAAGATCAAACAATTACTGAAGTAGACATGAAGAAGGCGTTGAGATGGATTATCGGTTCCCTTTGTACACTGGTTGTCCTCGCAGTAGCCGTATTGGTGACGGCATTTTACGTGTTCCATACTGAGTGGTTTCAGGACGAAATGAAGGAACGTGTCGTCCAAATGCTCACCGACAAGCTGGAAACTAAGATAGAGCTCGACCATATAGGTATCGACCTGATGACCTTCGACGCCCAGATTCAGGGGCTGACCGTTGAGGACCGCCAGCAGCGGAAGATGCTTCAACTCGACCATCTGCAGGTTGACTTCAACGTGATGTCCTATATCTTTCATAAGGAAATCTATGTCCGTGAGGCCGCTGTCCGTGGTTTGGAGGCCAACCTGTTGAAGGAATCGCCTGACTCGGCTGCCAACTTCCAATTTGTCATCGATGCCTTCAAGCGCGACAGTACGCAGCAGGCTACCCATAAAAAGGAGGAACCGGAGGGTAAGAAACGTGCTCATAAGCTTACCTTCAAGGTCAAGAAGGTGACGCTGGAGTCCATCCGTGTGAGTTTCAACGACAAACGTGCCCATTTGGGTCGCCTCGTATATAAAAATAGTGGTAATGGTCGTGATGTGGCTGAAATCAATGAACTGTGTGCCCAGTGGGTTAGCAAGAGCAAGAAAGGTCCTGTTGACAACAGCCTGCGTGTAAAAGTCATTGATATGCTTAGCACGAAACAGGGCAAGAAATTGACCATCGACAGTCTCTGCTTTACTACTAACAACCACAAGCCCCGCACCAATGTTGGCAAGCCAAAGCATGGCGCCTTCGATGTCGGTCATCTCGACGTTGTCGCCCAGATGTATATCAACGTGGAGCATCTGGCAAAGGACAGCTTTGTGGCTGTCGTCACCAACGGTCAGGCCATCGACCGCGGTTCCGGCCTTGATGTTCACAAACTCAACCTCCGCGTGGCGGGCAATAAGCGCAGCCTGCACATCAGCAATGCTACCGTGGCCTTGGCCAATACCGTTTTGAAGTTCGACGATGCCGACGTCCAGCTACCCAGCAAGAAGGAGGGACGCCGCCTGTCGTACAGCACGTCGATGATAACCGGACGTACCCAGCTGCGCGATATCTCGAAGCCTTTTGCCCCTGTGCTGGACAAGTTCACACTGCCTTTGAACCTTCAAACTCGCATGAGTGGTGACGATGACAACATGCAGTTCCGCAGTGTCACCGTCTATACCGATGATAAACAATTGACGATACATGCAGGCGGTAACATCAGCGGACTCAAGGACAAATACAAACTGCACGTTCACTTCAACGTTAGTCGTATGACGGCCCTCGGCGGCAGCAAGGAGAAAATCATCAACCAGTTTACGGTCAAGAAGTTCATGATGAAGCAACTCCATAATCTGGGACGCATTGACTATACCGGATACTTTGATGTGGTGTGGAAACGCGAGTCCTTCGTGGGACGACTGAATACGGCCGTGGGAGCCATGAATTTCCAGTTCTCTCTCGACGAGAAGAATAAGTATGTTACAGGTACTGCCAGCACAGACTCGCTGGAACTGGGTGTGGCCTTGGATATGCCGGAACTGGGTATGGCTGCTGCCAAGGCCGACTTTATGTTCGATATCTCTAAACCGCGTACCGCATTGATGCGCAAGCGCTTAGGAGGAAAACTGCCCATCGGCAAGGTAGATGCACATGTCTCAGAGGCTTCGTACCGTTTCGTCAAGACTCATGATACCGAAGTACACATCGTCAGCGACGGTGCCGTTGCCCAAGGCCAGATCAACATGCGTGGCCGCTATATCGATGTCTTATGTTCCTTCTCTTTCACCAATACCAACGACTTGAAGAAAATGAAAATCAGGCCCAGTCTGAAGTTCCATAAGGCCAGCGATGCCGACAAGCGTTCCCGAGAAGAACGTAAGACACAGCTGAAGCTGGTGCGTGACTCCCGTAAGGCTGCCAGGGCAGAAGAGAAGGCAGCCAAAAAGGAGGCCAAGGCCGTCATTAAGGAACAAAAGGCAGCTGAAAAAGCTGCCCGAAATGCCGAAAAGGCTGCCGAGAAGGCTGCTGAGAAGGAGCGTAAGGCTGCCGAGAAAGCAGCCAAGCAGGAACGTAAAGCTGCTGAAAAGGAACGCAAGGCTGCTGAGAAAGCTGCCCGCAAAGCCGCTAAGAGCTTATAGCCGTTTTTGGCGTCAAAAAAATAAAAAGGTAAAGCATAACGTCTATTTTTAGTTTTTGTTTTGCCTTCTGGTGCAAAAAAAATCCCTAAAGTTTAGCGCTTTCGGATTATTTTTTTTATCTTTGTCGCCGATTTATGACATTGCATCATGAAAAAAAAGACTATGAGTAAAATCTTATGGGTATTCATGGCATTTATGGCTACCATGAATGCTATGGCTCAGGAGGATAAAGTGCAACCGTATATAGAGTTGGACCAGTTGCCTGATTTAATCAAGGTTATGCCAGAACCGCCGGCTTTCGACAGCCCGGAGTTTGCGAACGATGTGGTACGCTATAATTGGGGCAAGGAGCAGCGGCAGGACAGCGCTCGCCTCGCTATGGCCATTGCTGATGCCGAATGGCTCGATCATACTAAAATGTATGCCCAGTGGAAGGAGGCCTTCGGGCTGGAGATTAGTGAGAGTGCCACACCGGAAATCTGGAAACTGTTGGAGACGAGTCTCGCCACCACCGACCCCATGCGCGTGGATGTCAAGGCCCACTACCAACGCCAACGCCCCTTTGATCGCTACAAAGACCCTATGCCTTCGCATGAGGAGGACGACTTACGCGGTGATGGCAGCTATCCCTCAGGGCATAGTCTCCGCGGCTGGAGTATCTCGCTGATTCTGGCGCAGATTGCTCCTGCTCGGGCCAATGAAATATACAAGCGTGGCTGGGAATACTGTGACAGCCGTGTCATCTTAGGTGCCCACTGGCAGAGCGACGTCGACTTAAGTCGTGCTGTCGCCAGCGTTGGTTTCTGTGCCCTACAGGGCAGTAAGGCTTTTATTGCCCAGATGAAAAAAGCTCAGGCCGAATATGCAGAAAAAACAAAGTAATTACTGGGTTACTGGAAATGAATATAGTAATATTTTTTAATTTAATGATATGAAAAGAAAGAATGTTATGACAATGGCCTTGGTGCTCGGCACGATGGTCGGACTCACGGCATGCGGACTTGACGTGCCCACGCAAACGAACTCATCGTTCGAGACAATGACAGTGAAGAAATCAGACATTGAGCTGCCTTACAGGTTCAGTGCCAGAATGAAGGGTCAGAACGACGTGACGGTAACACCACAGGTGAGCGGACAGCTGATGAAGATTGCCGTCACCGAGGGTGAGCAGGTGAAGAAGGGGCAGACGCTCTTTGTTATTGACTCGCGTAACGCACGACTCGAATTGGAGGCAGCGCAGGCCAACCTTCAGGCTGCACTGGCCCAGGAAAACAGCGCCAAGTTGGAGTATGAGTCGAACAAGAACTTGTTTGAGAAGAAGATCGTGAGCCGCTACATGCTCGACAACGCTGATAACTCCTACAAGCAGGCGCAGGCTGCAGTGGCTCAGGCCCGTGCATCGGTGAACCGCGCGAAGGTGAACCTCGGTTTCTGCACCATCACGGCTACGGTATCCGGTATCATCGGCGAGATTCCTGTGCGTGTCGGCGACCAGGTGTCGCCCATGACCGAACTGACCATACTGAGCGGCAATACGACGATGTCAGCTGAAATCTCAATAACGGAAGCCGTTATCGAGAATCTAGTGAAGGAAGGTACGAAAGCTTCCGATATAGAGAAACATATTGCCGAACTGCCTCCTGCAACGTTTGTTATGAAGAATGGTACGGAGTATCCTCACGAGGGACGTTTTGCCAGTCTGACGGGTGTTGTGAATGCCACTACTGGTTCGTTGACTGCCAAGATATTGTTCCCCAATCCTGAAGGTCATCTGTACTCGGGCATACAGGGTACAGTCGTGATGAAATTTGCTGAGAAAGACTTGATTGTCATTCCGCAGTATGCAGTGGTGCGCCTACAGGACAAGTCGCTGGTATATAAGGTACAGGCCGATAGCACTGCTACCGCAGTTGACGTAACGACGGTGGATACCGGTAACGGCAAGGATTTCATCGTGACCAGTGGTCTGAAAGAGGGCGACCAGATTGTTACCACCGGTGCCAACAACGTGACGGAAGGCCAGAAAGTGCTGTTCCCAAAAGAAGGGAAAAGTGAATAATGAAAAGTAATTTCGTTATAACGTAATATCGATATTTCGAAATATGAAAAACAATATATTTATCAATAAATACGTGATGGCATGTGCCATCTCGATTGTGATAGCGCTGGTGGGCTATATCTCGATGAGCACGCTGCCGGTTGAACAGTATCCAGACATTGCACCGCCTACGGTGTCGGTCTCTACCAGTTATTCAGGCGCTGACGAGAATACGGTAATGAAGTCGGTCATCCAGCCCTTGGAAGAGGCCATCAACGGTGTGCCCGACATGACGTACATGACCTCGAAGGCATCATCAAACGGCGAGGTGGAAATTAGCATCTATTTCAAACAGGGCACCGACCCCGACATGGCGACGGTGAACGTGCAGAACCGTGTGACACGTTCCCAGGCACTGTTGCCAGCCGACGTGAACAAGGTTGGTGTGAAGGTTGAGAAACGACAGAACAACATCCTGCGCATCTTCGCCGTGAGGAGTTCCGACGGTAAATACGACGAGGACTTCGTATCGAACTATGTCGACATCAACGTCAAGCCGAAACTGATGCGTATCACCGGCGTGGGTAATGTGCTGAGCCTTGGCAACACCTATGCCCTACGCATCTGGCTGAAGCCCGACGTGATGGCACAATATAATCTGACACCAAACGATGTCTTCGCTGCCATCGGCGGACAGAGTTTTGTGTCGGCTGTCGGTACCTTAGGAGAACTGTCGGAGAACTCCTACCAGTACTCCATGCAGTACAAGGGTACGCTGA
>Ga0247611_10008146_pt1 | contig 12982 bp, 15 predicted proteins | sample 177DNAGHGhighgp2_FD_192422 | JGI IMG/M metagenome (GOLD analysis project Ga0247611, IMG submission 192422) | Sheep rumen microbial communities from Palmerston North, Manawatu-Wanganui, New Zealand - 1770 DNA GHGhigh gp2 | ecosystem: Host-associated > Mammals > Digestive system > Stomach > Rumen... | reverse complement strand
GACCACTGTACCATTATTGATACAGTGGTCTTCATCAAAAGAGGTTAACAAATGTGATTTGTACGTCACTATATAATTATAACATCAATAACCTTCTTTTACAATCCTTATCATCTCGTCTTTAACACCAGTAGCTCCCTTTAGCTTATACAGTGTGTCAATATCTACTCCAGCTATCATCTGCAGGATCATGTCCAGGTGTGATGACTCTTTCTCATATGGTGGTAATATAAAACCACCTATATACTTATCAGACTTATATACAGTTCTATTGCCTATACTGGAAGACTTATTGCCTTCTCTAACTATATAAGCTGTATCAGTCTTACCTACTATAATACCTACATGGTCAAATACATTATCTGAGTTCCAGTCATAGAATATAATGTCTCCTAAATCAGCGTTATAGGTAGGCTTCTTAAATATACCCAGATTAGCAGCTTTCTTACCCATCTCTAAGCAGCTACACTCTGATATATCAGAGTAACCGAATTTTAGGAAGACTGCAGATACAAAAGTGGCGCACCATGCGTCATTAAGTCTTACTGCGTAGCCTCTAGGTAGCTTCTTCTGGCTGTTATAGATCTGCAGGACTGTTGTATGTCCTGACTCTCCACTAAGTGACTTACAATAGTCTATTATTTCAGTTCTTTTCATTTTCTTTCTCCTTACTTAAAAATTCGTTTATGTGTATATTATTTCTTATATTTTCAATTCTATCATTTAGAACATCTGAATAATCACACATATATCTATATTGTATTTCTAATAATTGAAGTTGGTCATGTGATACATCTTTTCGGTTCACATCTTCAGATAATAAACAATATAAATTATTTATTTTATTATCTAAATGATATTTTTCTTCTATAATTTGGTGTAAATTTTCAGCATGTTCATTTACTTTATGTAATGTTGTAATCATATAATCACCTCATACTTATTATAATATTATTCCATTCAGTACCAGTCAAGTTATCACTAAAGCATATCTTACCAGTATAGATATAGTTAAATATCTTCTGTTCAGTTGCGCTTAGTGGGTTTCTAAAGCTCCTGGTACATAATGGGTTAGTGTAAAATTTATTACTTATTACTCTAGTTCCTGCTTTTATCTCAGTTGTCTTAGGTTGTACATACCACACTATATCATTATTTTCTTTATCCATAAAGAGAGTACATAGGAACTTAAACTCGTTATACTCCACAACTACATTATAAAGAGTCTTATACTTAGTCAGTGGTTTTGGTAGGTGTGGCTGCTCTGTTACATCATAAGCTCCTTTTGTTATGTTCTTAGCAGGAAGACCGAAGAACATACCAGTATTATAGTTAAGAGTATCAGTCAGATATACTTTAAGTCTAGTGTCATCTCCATTATCATTGTGAAAAATATAATCCTCTACAGTTCCCAGCTTCTGCTTAGCCACTTTTAAGTTCCACTCGTTATAATATGGACATATTCTACTTATAGTATTGCCAATTAGAATAACTTTACCTTTTCTATGTCTAAATATTGTAGAAACGTACTGCTGGAGCTTTGAAGGTTCGGAAAATAAGTAATGTCCGTCCTGTGATACTACCTCTTCATAGATAATATAATTTACATCTGGAAAAGCTAAAGACTTATAATGCTCAGCTCCTGAGAGTGCGTGGCAATAACCTATTTTCTGGCCGTGTTTAACTTTTCCATTCTCGTCTATAGTACTTAAGTATATACCTTTTCGCCAAACGTCTATACAAGTATATTCTCCACCTGTCATAGTCTCAATAGGACAATCTCCGAAGTAACCGACACAAAGCGAGTCTTTAACATCTAGATCATAGCGCCTGAGATAGATAAACTCCTTATTATTCTTATAGCACTCTTTGATTATGAGGTTTTTACTGCTATATGACTTTCCGTTGGATCTCTCCCCAAGAACTAACAGAAAGTCGCAGCTATTTAAGTTTTTCTTAATATCAGACTGTTTAACGTATTGTCTTTTCTTGTTTGCCATTATTTATAGCCCTCTCTTTTTCATATAGTTTTAATAATTCCAGGTAGTTATCAGTTACGCCCATTGTATAAGTAGTAGGTTGTAATACTATACCATAGCGCAGATTACTAGTATATTTATTACCGTCAATATCTGTAAAAGTAAACTCTGGTTGACTGTCTAAGTAATAATGTATAAGACGTCCTGACTCTTTATAACTAAATGTCAGATTTTCTTCCAGAAACGTCTCTATTTTATTATGTAGCCTTTCAATACCTGTCTTTTTGTTAACGCCTGAGATTGTAATATGTAGTCCGTTATCATCTGTAAAAGCGTATTTTTTCGCGCCTGTTGTGACAAAGCTTGACATTTTCTCCTCATACTCATAAAAGCCTATAGGTCTCTTTTGTCCGTTCTCGTCTTCTGGCATAAAATCGTCAAGAGAGAGTTCAGGGTATCTTTTAATAACTGCTTTGTATTTTTCAATGAGTGAGTTGTTATAATCGTCGAATATGTCCTGATGTTCTCCTATGTATTTAATGCTGTCTGTATCTGAGTATATCATATCAGTATCTATCTTTATGATTTGCATAAATAGATTTCTTCTCGCATAACTTGTAACGTATATTCCAGCCATGTAGTCTATTAACGTGGACCAGCTTTTTTGTGCGTCGCTTAGTTTAGATCTAATAAAGTCCTCAGAGAGTGCCTGCTGTATCCAGTAACCGTTCCTAAAATCGCTTGACTGATTTAATATATTAGATACACTTAAACCATACATACTATTTATTTGAGCTTTAGATGTCTGGTATATATCAGCTATAACAGGATCTGTTTGAGCTTTTATTTTTAGCTTTGTCTTGTTTCCGTATAGCTCTAATATAAATTTAATTACTCTTATGTCCAGATAGTCCTTTTTAGCTTTATAAATCTCTAATATAGTATAGTCAAGTTTATAAGTAGCTAGAATTATATCTAGGTCTGTATCGGTTAACCATATATCACAGCTCTCACAACTGACTACTCGCCCATTATCTGTTACTACCTTTTTACTATTTAATAATTTAGATACCTGCATATAATGGTTATAATATTTAGGTTTAATATTTTCAAAGTGTACCAGCATTATAAAAGCATAGTATTTTCTTTTCTTTTCTGTATATTGGTCTGGATAACATTTATTGAATTGTTTAACAGGAAACTTCTCTGTAACCATAACTGCAGGATAACTACTCGCTATATCTTGGCTATGTACATCTTTAAAAATCTTAAATGAATTTAAGATATTACTATGAGTATAGCCACCAGAAAAGCAGGCCATAAGTCGCAGATACATAGCTGGAGTTGGTACGTTAGACCACCTTTGTTTTATATACCACCAGTCTATTCTCTTTTTTAATTCCTGGCGAACTATTGAGGTATTAGTTAATGGTATTTTAAAAACGCTGCCGTATTTATCTTTAAAATATTTGATTATATAAAATAGGCATATACAATCGTATTCTGCGTACTCCATTTCCTCGTCGGTTAGATCTGTTAAAGGACTTCTGGCTTTTGAATAATCTAGTTGTCCCACTTTTTTAGATACATTAGTATATTTTTTTGCGCTGGACTCCAGAGACATATTAGTTAACATATAACTACATCTGAAAATTATATGGAGCTCTGGTATTTCAAATTGTATAGGCTTATGAATATCTCTACATACCATATTATCTATTTTATATTTACCTATAAATATATTTAATAAAAATTGCATTTCATATGCTAGGTTATGAACATAGATAATTTTGTAGCAGCTTTCTTCGTATATATCTAGTAGTACTTTTTCAAAATCCATAAACTCACGCCCATAATATACTTCCTCATTTACTGAAAACATAAATATATATGGAACTGATACTTTTTCTATATCTTTATAGCTTTCTGGCGGTAAATTATAGTCAAACTCTTTGAACTCTCCGTCCAGATAAAAGAGTGAACTTGTCTCTATATCAAAAGTGTATATATCGTTTGATACTGGTAGATCCATTCGACTACGTTTACCAGGAAAGTAAAAATCTTCAGTTTTAATTCCAAGCGCTTTTATTTTCCTCATTATTCAACCCATATAATATACCCATCATTTCTCCAAAGAGTGGGTTATTTGCATTTCCTCTGGACTTGTCTACATATTTATCATAAAACTGTTGTTGTGACTCATACTCGAATATTAAAAGCTCGTCTACTGTATCAAGAGAAATATTCTTATTACTAGCTACTGCGTAAAGGTCCGCTATTTGCTCAGATGATATTATAGACTTTAATACTCTATCATTTTGAGACTGTTTCATTCTATCAGTAAAAGTAATAAAATCTTCCAGAGAGTTAACGTCCCAGCGAGACTTATATTCATCTGAGAGTCTGTTATATTCTCTTTCCATTTCTTTTAAGGAAGATCCAGCCTGGTCTCCGAAAGCGTCCATTATTTTTTCATACTCTGTCTCCTGCTGTGCTGTTAGATCTAGATTAGTGGCGAAAAAATTGTCGTCCGTTTCTATTCCATATTTATTGTAAAACATTTCCAGATTTTCTCTTGTCTGTTCAATCAGATTAGAGGACATTTCGGACTCGTCCCACTGCTTAAGTCTCCTGTTCAGATTTCTTGCGTAGTTCTTGTTTGTTTGGTTCATGTCGAAATACTCCTTCCATAAGTTTTAAACCACCATAGATAGTCAATATCATAATATAAAATTTTATAACCAATTTAACCACTCTTCTTTCTCTTTCTTTTTAGTTCTACGCATTAACTCGCACTTGTAACTCTGGTACATATCATCGTCTATACTAGCTAGTTCTTCCAGATAATTTTTTACCATTGTATGTGATACTTGCATATTCTTAGCGCAGACTCTCAAGGACCAGTGATACTCTACAAAATAAGTATATGCTGTTATACATCTCTGAGTGTGTTCTATTAAGCTGTCTATATGTTCTTCATATGTCATAATACATCTCTCCTTACAATAACAGGAAGACCGAAGTCTTCCTGTTGATGTTTTCAACTACTTTTTCTTTGACTCACAGAACTCATGCTGGTTGACTATTACCTCAGTTGTGTAGATCTTATCTCCGTTCTTATTCTCATAAGAGCCAGTTCTTATCTCGCCTCTAACAGCTATCTTCATACCTTTAGTAAGGTACTTCTCTGCAAACTCTGCACCACCGTTAAAAGCACAACATCTGATAAAATCTGCGTCTTCACTTCCTGCTCTGTCAACTGCCAGAGTATAGTTAGCAACTGTACCAGCGTTCTTTCCTTTTCCGTAGTCCTTAACCTCAGGATCTGCAGTAAGTCTTCCGATTAAAACAACATTATTCATTTTCATTTTCTCCTTCTTCTGTTGTAGTGTTAATAGTTTCGTCTTCAGTTTCTTCTGTGTCTTCCACTGGTGTTTCAACCTCGTTTCCCGGAGAGCTATTAGGCTCATTTACCTTTTCTACCTCAGCAGTATATTTTTCCATAGCTTTAGCGATTTTCTTATCTAGTATCTCAGAAATCTTTTCGCTATAGTCTATCTGCTGCTCTGCAGGTTCTGAGTCCTTTAGTAGCTCGTCCATAAACTTTTCACTTGTCTGTCGCATGTTTTCTCCTTTCCTCATATAATTTGGTATCTAAAGCCAGTGTTAAACGGAGAACTTCGCTGCTCTTCTGTGAATACCAACTAAACAATTCGTTGTATTCATCAAGCTCGATTTTATCTGTCATTAAGTAACTGTCCACAGTTGACACATAATAACCAAGTTTTGATGTTGCATTGAATACATCGTAGTATTCACCGTTAACAGAAAGTCTTTTAATGGCTTCTTCAACTTCTTTCTTAGCTGTTACAAATTTTTGATAAACATTATCTTTCATATTTTGTTACCTCTCTTTTCTTTTGATAAGTCTATAATACTCTTATCAATATTAACTGTCAACTAAAACTTTACACTTTATGACTAATCTTTGTTAAATATATTTAACTCTTGTAATATATCTCTAACTATGTTATATAATAAGTGGAGACAGTTTTGTCTACTATTATTTATCGAAATCCAAAAAATTTATGAAGGGAGAAATTAACCATGAAAGTTAATCAGATTTACTCTCTCCTTAATGACATCAATAAAGAGATGTGGGGAGAGACAGCGCTAAAGGTAAATAACCTTGCTGGTATTATTTCAATGGGCGAAACTATCGTAGGCGACGGAACAGACACTGATAAGTTCTTAGGCGCTCTGGTAGATAGAATTGGAAAGACAGTTATCAGGACTTTAGATCTAGAGCTTGACTTCCCAGCACTCTACATGGACTCTTTCGAGTTTGGAGCTATCCTGCAGAAGATCAATGTTAATCCTTTTGATAGTATTGCTTCTTCAGAATGGAAGGTAGGAGATACAGATCCAGCTTTCCAGCCAACTTTTGCAGATATACATAAGCCATCTGTAACAGTTAGATATTTTAAGGGTGTAGATACTTGGAAGTTCCAGGTAACTATTCCAGATGATCTTTTCTCAACAGCGTTCACAAGTGAGACAGCTATGTCTAACTTTATCGACGCTATTATCCAGGCAATGACTGACAGTATGACAATTTCTATTAACAATATGTCAAGAACTGCAGTTTCTAACCTTATAGCAGAGAAGATCCATGCAGGCCACAATGTTATCAATCTTGTTGACCTCTATAACGCTGCTTATGAGCTTACAGGCAACGACGCTATCGACGCTGCAGGAGCTCTCGTTTCAAAAGAGTTCTACAGATTTGCTTCTACTATTATTAGAAAGTATATTAAGTACCTTAACCAGCCATCAGTACTCTATAATGAGGCTGGACTGGTAAGAGCAACTGCAAGAGACAATATGCACGTTCTTATGCTTACAGACTTCGCAGCAGGTTTCGACGCTTACTTACTCTCAGATAGTTTCAGAGACGTTTTCGGTATGCCACTTTATACAGAGGTAGCTTACTGGCAGGGTAACCATGATACAGTTAACGGAGACAATAGTTTCGCTGCTAACTCTTCAATTCATGTTATACCATCATCTCAGGCAGGCGAAGATAACCCAGACCAGATAGACCAGACTGGTATTGTCTGTGTTCTGGCTGATAGACAGTCAGTAGCAGTTGGACTTAATAAGCGTAGAACTGGTACATGGTACAATTCTATTGACGCTTATACAAATCTGAGCAGCACAGCTTCTATTCAGTATATCAATGACGTATCAGAGAACTGTGTAGTATTCTGTATAGCTGACTCAATAGATACACCCAGTGTAACACTCGACAAAAGCACACTGACTTTTGCGTCGAGTGCTTCAGATCCAGCAGTTTTAGCAGCAACAACTAACCCAACTGGAGCAACTGTAACTTGGAAGAGTTCAAAGAACGCAGTTGCAACTGTTTCAAACGGAACAGTAACACCAGCAGGAGCTGGCACTTGTACTATCACAGCTACTATTGACGTAGGCGGACAGAAGGCAAGTGCTACTTGTGCAGTAACTGTATCAGCATAGCTGATTTCATTTTGCATTTCCTTTTAATGCCCACTTGTTATATGATATATAGCAGGTGGGTATAATAATATGAGGGGGTAAATTATGCAAGCAACATTTTATTATAATAAATCAGATAAAAGATATTTAAACAAATCAATCGAGGCAAAATATAATAATATTCCTATAGAGGTCCTAGAGCCCTCTTCAGTTATAAGACCATCTCTCAGAGTTTCCAGTGGTCTTATAGGTCAAGGAGTTAATTATTTATATGTTAATGAGTTAGAGAGATATTACTATATTAAAGACTGGATTATGGAAAATGGACATATAAGACTTGAGTGTGAAGTTGACGTTTTAATGTCCTTTAAGAACGATATAAAGAAACAAAATGTTATTGTTTCAAGACAAGAAAATTCTTATAACTTATATCAGGTAGATCCAAAAATGGTAATATATAATACTCCAGTTTATAGGGTACTAAAGTTTCCTGGTGGCTTTTCAAATACAGGTTACTTTGTGCTTTGTGTAGCTGGAGCTTCTACAGGAGGTATTTGATATGGCAGCATGGGAAGAATTTTTTGAAAGTAATTTTGCGTTGAATGATACTTCAGTACACATTTCTAGTGCAATCACAGAAGAAAGAGGTATTACATTTAATTATGGTTCACCTACACAGTATACTGATAGTATATATTGCTTCCAATATACCAAAGGTGTTGGTTCACCTTCAGATATGGTAGATCTTACGCACTATCTACCTCAAGGATCTATTGCAAATAGTGATTTTACATATGTATATAACGATGTATTTACTTATCCAAAATCTGAAGATTATTATACAACTGATGAATATGCTGAAAAGAAAGCACTTGTAGAAAGATATGTTGGTTGGATTATAGGTGATGTTGATGATCCCGGTATCTGCATCTTCAGAGATGCTGGAAATAATGATAAATTAACACTTTATTGCTTTTATGGATGGGGAGAAAGAACAGATATAGGAACATCATCAAATAAAGGTTATTGGATGTATCCACTAGGAGCATATACTGCACAGCAGATGCAACAGGTATTTTTCACATATAATGCTACAGCAAAAGAAACACTTGATATATATGGAAAACAAGCTGCACTTCAGATGAATTATAGAACAGATACAAGTTCTACTAATTACGGCACAGCTTATCACGCATACGACGCAACAGCTATACCTTCAGATATGTATCTTGGTACATCTTTTGGCGATTTTTCTATATATACATCGTTAGACACTTCATATTATCCTGGCTTTTTAACTCCAGCAGATAATAAACCTGAGCAAGTATGTTGGGGGAATATATCAACCAGAGATTTATATGCTGAATATATAACAGGTGAAAACTTCACACAACTCGGTTCTTCACCTGTAAAAGAAAATGAAGATGCTGCTGAAGATGATCCATATAATAACGCTGGTGTACCTTCCGAGGGTGGCGGTGGCGGTGGATACCCTGATAGTTCTGATGATGTTGATATTCCTGATCCAACAGGACTTCCTACACTTGTAACCTCTGGATTAGTTAAATTATATCAGCCTACTACATCAGAAATGCAAGATTTTACAGATTTCTTATTTAGTGGTATTACTGAAAGCATTAAAGATACTATAAGTAAATTAACAACAGAACCTTTGCAGTATTTAATAGGTGCATATATGACACGTTTTAAACCAACAACTAGTTCAAGCACAGCTATAAAATTTGCTGGTGTAGATACAGGAGCAACAGCTGCTACTATTGTTCAACAGTTCCAACAACTAAATTGTGGTTATCTTGATATACCAAACGCTTCAGAAACACATCTTGATTATTCACCTTATTCTTCAGCAGTTTTGTACTTGCCTTACATAGGCTACAGGGACATGAATATCGACGAAATAATGGGAAGTAGACTGCAAATCAAGTATAATATCGACTGTGTCACAGGTGCTTGCACAGCTTATGTACACGTTAATAGAATAAAAAGAACTACAGGCGACGCTAAAATCAATGCTGTTATATATGAGTTCCAGGGCAACTGTTTTGTACAGTGTCCAATGTCAAGTAAGGATAGCTCTGGTGTGATAGAAACATTAGCACAACTCGCTGGAGCTGCTGGCGCAGCTGCACAACAAAATGCTGGGAAAGCTTTATCCGGTGCTATAAGTTCACTTGCAACAGAAAAAGTATCTGTTAATAGAAATGGCTCGCCTGGATCTAATTATGGTTATGCCTCTATACAATATCCATATGTGATATTACAGAGACCACTAAATAAACCGCCTCAGAAGTTTTCATCTTTTGAAGGTTGGACCTCAAATATGTATAAAAAAATATCTAGTCTCAAAGGATATACTGAGATAGATCCAGACACTATATGGACCGATAATTTCGGACACGCTACAGACGAAGAGGCACAGATGATAAAGGATATAATGAACGGAGGTGTTTATTTATAATGAATATTGTAAAGATGAATAAATACTTAAAGACTATGTATGACGTATCAGACGTTAGAAGAGGCTATGACTACTGGTACTTTAAGCTCTTAGATCTAATTATAAATATGTTTGAATACCGCAATTTACCAGCAGGTATAAGTAAGAGAGATCTTGAACTTAACCTACTTATAACAGGCCATGCTACTATCATAGCTAAGAAAGACGGCACAATGTTTACTCCACTTACTAGTCTTTATGGTTATGACGAATACTACCAACCTACAAAGGCTGTTTTCGCTAACCCTGTTGTAATTACATCTAAAGAGTATACAATAGGCGAAGACTGTACAGTAGTATATAATAACTCACTGCAGGACAGCATTTTCTATGTAAAAGCTGATAGCGGACTTAATACATTTATCCAGCGCTACGCCAGACAGCTTGCAGATATTGAGTCTACTATTAACATATATACAGTTAATAGCAGACTAACCTCTATACCAGTATCTAATGATAATGCAGTTATGGAGTCCCTTAAGAGCTTCTTTAAGAACTTAACCATAGGTAAGAGAGCTATTGTATCAGATAGCTCCATCATAGAGAACTTCAGAAATGTAGATATTAACAGAACAGGTATTAAAGACGGAGTGAACGACTGGTTAATAGCCAGAGATAAGATACTTGAGCAGTTCTATAGAGACTTAGGTATTCGTATGACTAACCAGAAAAAAGCTCAGGTCAACACTGACGAAGTAGAGAGTAACGACCAACTGCTGCTTATATCTTCAGACGATATGCTAAAAGCACGTAAAAAGGGTTATGAAGAAACTAATAATATGTTTGGTACTAACATAGAGGTTAGACTTAACCCATTATATGACATTAAGAACGTAGAAGGGGGTAATGGAAATGAAACACAACCTAGAAACCTATCTGAACGAATTTGAGACACTGACGCCTACTGATAATCAAGTAGGCTCTGCAGTTGTACAGTCTGACTGGTGGAATCCACTTAAGGATCAGTTCGATAATTTAATCTGGCTCTATTATCCTCAGAGAACTATTTTCTTAAATGATAGATTTTCTCCAGACGATAGCCAGCAGACTTACGATAATATTATTAAGACTTTTACTATATGGATAAAGTCACATAAGAGACAGCTTGACAGACTCTGGGTGGGTTATATGGCAGACTTTAACCCATTATGGAACGTGGACGGTGTAGAAGGTTTTGTATCTCAGGACACGCACACTGGAACTACTACAAATACGCACACCGGCGACGATAGACTCACATATGAAGATAACGGAACAGATACATTAACCAACTCTGGAACTGACACAGATACTAGAGCGGTTACTACTTTTGATGACTTAGCCAACTTTAAGAACGAGTCCAGAGACAGTTTAGCTCATGGTAAAGTTGCTACTGACGTTAAGGACTTAGACGGCTATAAGAACCAAAATTATGACTCTGAGATGGAAACTGAACATGACCTCTTAGACGAGCACGTAGATATGAAAATACGTCAAGGTAACATAGGTGTTACTCAGTCCGATAAGATTTTAGGGGACGCTCAGAGGCTCTATATGGACGACCTTATAGACTTTTATAAGTATGTAGTCAGATCATGCGTTAATCAGGTATCTTATGCAATCGAGGGGGTGTTATAGATGAACGATATAGTTAATTTAATCATAAACAGCAGCACTTCAGTAGTTATTATAGCTTACTTTATTTTCAGAGATTATAAATGGAACAATCAACTTATAAGCACACTCTCAAAGATTGAAACTATATTAGATGACCTTAAGAACGATAGAAAGGGGGACTAATTATGCAAGGTAGTATTTCTTTTGATGGTACACTAGCTGGATCTATTGCAGGTGGTGGCGGTGGTGGTACTACGCCGATAGTATCAGCAGACGCAACAGTGGACTCGCTCTCTGGAGACCCATCTTGTACAGTCTCCAGAACTGGAACAGATGAAATGCCAACTTTCCATTTTGCTTTTAGTGGTATAGTTGGTGCAGAAGGTCCAGAAGGACCAGAAGGACCAGAAGGACCAGAAGGACCTGAAGGACCAACTGGAGAAACTGGACCACAAGGACCAAAAGGAGACACTGGAGCAACTGGACCTCAAGGACCAAAGGGCGACACTGGAGCAACTGGAGCTACTGGACCTCAAGGACCAAAGGGAGACACTGGCGCTACTGGAGCAACTGGACCACAAGGACCAAAGGGCGACACTGGATCTACTGGACCTCAAGGACCACAAGGAGAGACTGGAGCAACTGGACCACAAGGACCAGCAGGAGTTGGAGTCCCTAGCGGTGGATCTACTGGAGATGTACTCAGAAAGAATAGTGCGACTGATTATGACACTTACTGGGACACTCTGACAGCTATAGATATACCATATGATAATACAAGTAGTGGTATGACTGCTACAGACGTACAGGCAGCAGTTACAGAGTTAAAAAGTAATTTAACGCAGAATACTATAAATGTGTTTACCAATTCAGCATCTAAAATTACTAAAGAAAACGGTCGATGTACTTTGATTTTTGGATATAGCGATAGTGTGCCTAGTTTATTAGGTGCAACACTACCCGAGGGGTATAGACCTAGTGAGTCTATATCCAATATCGTACTTGTATATAGTAACAGTACAAATAAAATTTACTTAGGTTATGTAACTCTTTCAACAGCAGGCACTTTCACGTTCTATTATAGTGGTTCATATGGACAAGCTAGAGAAAGTATAAGTGGTTCAGATTGGCGTATTATAGGCGAATTGGTTTATTATACTAACTAATCAATCGAATAATTTAACTCAATTAAAGAAGAGTTTAACGCTCAATCATAATGTCAACCTAGAATTATTACTAGGTTGACATTTTCTTTTGCCAACGCACCCTGGTGTGTCGAGTTAGAGGTGTCTAACTTGAGTTAGAGGTGTCTAACTTGAGTTAGAGGAGACTAAAAATAGTTAGAGGCTTCTAACTGTTATTGTAACTTGGG
>Ga0247611_10008145_pt1 | contig 12983 bp, 8 predicted proteins | sample 177DNAGHGhighgp2_FD_192422 | JGI IMG/M metagenome (GOLD analysis project Ga0247611, IMG submission 192422) | Sheep rumen microbial communities from Palmerston North, Manawatu-Wanganui, New Zealand - 1770 DNA GHGhigh gp2 | ecosystem: Host-associated > Mammals > Digestive system > Stomach > Rumen ... | reverse complement strand
CTCGTAGCGCAACTTGCCCCAGCTTCTCTGCTGTTCCTTCGGCAGTTGGTAGGCAGGCACCAGTTCCTCCAGACGATGACCGCACACAGTGATGAGCAGCGGACGACGTCGGTAGGCAGCGGGCAGATGCTCGGCCACTTCCCTGTACACCCTCTTGACCGTTGCTGCGGTGAAGGGTTGCCCGAGGAAGGGTTCGTTGAACTGCAGCTCCAGCGTGTCGCTGTCGTGAAACACGATGTTTTCCACACGATAGCGCTCCTTGTTGGAGTAGTTGGGGTTGACGTAGTTGGAAAGATAATTGGAGAGAGACTGCTGTATGGCCTTTTCCTGTGAGAAGGCCGCTTGGGAAATGAGCAGTAAAAGCAGCAGAAGTCTCATCATATGGCAAACTGTTCAGGTTTCTTGCCCTTGAAGTTTTTGAAATATGCCTTTATCTCCAACATGTCTTTTTCGATGTCTCCCGTGGGAATGACGGTCTTGGTGCATTGTATGAGTTTTCTCTCGAAATCCACTCCGTAGAGCAGGATAGGCAGGTGTGCACCCAGAGCGATGTAGTAGAATCCCGTTCTCCATTTCTTTGTAGCCCGTCGTGTGCCTTCGGGTGTGATGCACAGGCGGAACTCCTTCAGATCCAGCGCCTCGCGTATGATGCGCTCAGTGGAGTTCATGTGTTTCGACCGCTTTACGGGGATGCCTCCCAGATGGCGCATCAGTATGCCCATCGGCCAGAAGAACCACGAACTCTTCATCATGAAATTGATACGTATGCCCAGTGAGTGTGAGAAGAGCTGACCTATGATGAAATCCCAGTTGGAGGTGTGCGGAGCCACAGCGATGATGTATTTGTCCGGGTGTGGCTCTGTGACGTTGATTGTCCATCCGCACCAGTCCACCAGTATTTTCTTGGAGAGCTTTTGAAACATACGCGTTCAATTTTGCGACAAAGTTAAGCAAATTTTTCGAGATAGCCAACTTAAAAGTTAAAATTCTCAAATAAAATGAAAAAATAAAAAAGAAAAACTCAAAATGACATCGCTTGCTCTCATTCGGAGCAGAAAACATGTTTGTTCACAACCTCAATTATCCGTCTTCCGCCATACTTTTTCCATACATCCGTCTTCCATCAGTCTTCCCCCGACGTTCCCCCGATTAGAGTATGAGTATACTACGAGCAGAGTACGAGTAGTTAACAAGTTTTCTCGTACACCACTCGTTAACTGCTCGTATACCACTCGTACACCACTCGTTAACTAAGCGGTCTCAGATAAGGCTCTGAGTGGATTCTGCTAGCATTGCTTTTGGACAGTTTCAAATCACTTTTTTATAGAAAAACAGGAGGATGACGGGCCTTCTGAGTAATGCGGATGTCCGATTTTTTGTATCGAAGAGAAAAAAATAAAAAAAAATCTTTGGTAAAACGCAGGCTATGTGAAGATTTTATTGTATCTTTGCGGGCGTATTTGAATGTCGATTAAGTTCAGCGATTTAAACTTGTAAGCTAAGAGACAAGGTAAAATGAAGGAAGAAACTTATCGAAGAGCAGAATTGCTCAGAAAGGGTATTCACAAAACGATACGATAAGAGAATACTTGAACTGGAACAACAGTTTGAAAAACTATAACAGCTGACTTTATATTATAAGGAAAGCGATATGTTCGGATAGGCATCATAACAGCGTGAAAGTGTAACAAGAAGGGTTCCGAGGAGCCCCGCACCGCCCCTTGAGAGAGGGGTGTGACGTGTGTTCTATGACTTATTGTTACACTAAAAATCATGTTGTTATGAGAAAAAGATTTCAACAACGCGTGTGCTCCTGTTCTCCTGAAAAGGGTGTCGAGTATCTGGAGACAAGAATGCTCAACAGTTTCGTTAATCACGGTGTGCATTCCATTCGCTGCGCTGCCAGTTGTGCACACAAATTCCACAGAGGAATGCTACTGGGAGAGCTCTGTGCCGAGACGCATCATCTGCTGTGGGCCGCCAAAGTGTGGAAGCTGACGATGCGCGAAATCAAGAACAAAGACTGGGACGACTACATCTGCCAGAGTTTCAACACGAAATACGTCTCGTTCAGCGATGTAATATCGGAAGGCAATTGTGAAATACTCGGGCAGCGCATCGACGAGGCGGAAAGGAAACTGGGACTGTCGAAACCAGGAAACGGCAGCTGGGAAAGCCGGGCATCGTACGACGACATGCGCCTTTGGAAATACGACTACAGCCTCGTAGAGCTCGAGGAAGAGGAGCGCGAAGCAGTCGGCGAGTACCGCTCAAAGTGTGAGACGGAGCAGGTTTTCATCGAAGGGATGAACGAGAATGTGTTGCAACCCCTGAATGCCTTTGAATACTGGAGGGGGTGAAGAAAAAAAGAAAGCCTTGGGAGAACCAAGGCTTTTTTTGTGGAGAATATCGGGCTCGAACCGATGACCTCTTGCATGCCATGCAAGCGCTCTAGCCAGCTGAGCTAATCCCCCAAATGCAGTGCAAAGGTACGACAATTCTGTAAATAGACAAAATAAAACAGCAGAAAATTTGGCTACGAGGAGAAAAAAGTCTATCTTTGCCGCGAAATAATATATAAAATAAGGATATCATGAAGAAAATTACCCTATTTCTACTTTTTGCGTTTGTCAGTTTCGCTGCATGGGCGGAGAAGGTGTCGCAGGCAGAAGCCCTGAAGGCCGCAATGCCCTATATGAACAATGTGCAAGCCGTAGCATCACAGCGACAGGCACGTGCAGGAAGTGTGGATCAGCCTGTATATATCTTCTCGCGCGGAGCCGGTGAGGGATTCGTCATCGTGTCGGGCGACAACAGCTTGCCGCTGGTGCTCGGTGTGGCCGACTCAGGCGACTGGGTGGAGGAGGAGATGCCCCCTCTGCTGCTGCAATGGGTGAAGATGTATGAGCACTATGTGGACAGCGTGCAGGCCAACGGCGGAGCTCCGGCGAGAGCAGCACGTGCATCGGTATATCCCAAGAGCATATCCCCGCTGCTCACATCGCACTGGCATCAGAGTGCTCCTTACAACAACCGTTGTCCCCAAAGGGCCGACGGTGGCGGCAGGGCTGTGACGGGATGTGTGGCAACTGCAGCTGCACAGATAGCATACTACTGGAGAAATGAAGGTGTGAATGCCGAGACACGCAGCAATACGAAATACGGTTACTGGAGTCCGGACGCTCCAGTGACAAAGGACTGCGTGATACCCAAAGGTACCAAATACATGTGGGAACTCATGCGCGACAACGGCGGCAGCACCAGCGCCGAGAGAGATGCTGTGGCTGTGTTGTGTGCAGTAATGGGTTTTGATGCCGAACTGGCTTACGGTGCCAGCACGGGCGGATATATCTGGAACGAGATAGACGTGTTCAGGAACCAGATTGGCCTCAACGGCGGTACGCATGTATGGAAGAGTGATGTGGGTCAGACGGCTTTCGAGACCCTCTGCGCCAACGACCTGGCAATGAAGCATCCTATCCTCTATGCCGGATACAACGAAGACTCGTCAGCAGGTCACGCCATCGTGATGGACGGATACCGCACATCGGACAACAGTTTCCACTTTAACTTCGGTTGGGGTGGGCAAGGTGACGGATACTACCAGCTGATAGACGGCAGCGTGGGAGGCTACGGTTACGGAGAAAGTGTTGTTTACAACATATATTCCCCCAATATCAACCGTACCTTTGAAGTGACACCCGAAGAGGAACTGTTCCAGGCTGTGCCCAACAACGTGAATGTGAAAGTGGCGAACGGCAGTTCGATGGAACTGAACGGGGTATATCTCTTTGCACACACAAAGACGTCGCTGCCCGATTATATAACGCTGGACGATGCCATAGCGTCGTATCCCGGAGTGCTGAGAGCCGGCGATTCGTGGGAGGCGGATGCCATATATGAAACTCCCAACTCCTATTTGGCAGGCGTGTATTTCATCGTCACGGACGAGAATTTGAGCATACTCTACACAACGCCTTCTGCATACAAGGTGAAGAGTTCGAGTGCAAACATGAAGCTGATGCATATGAACGTAGACAGCGAAGTGTTTGACGAGAGGGAATTCATGTACGAGGGAGAACTTGTGACCCGCCCCGTATATCACGTTGAGAGCAATACCTCCGTGACTGTTTCCGCCGAATTGAACAACGCCGGCAAACAGCGTGTATCGTCCGTGAAGTGCAGGCCTCTTGTGACGTCCATCATCTATAAGGTGGAGAGCGACGGCAGCGTGACTAAGGTGAAGGATATGATGTCCGGCGACGAGGTTTTCCTCAAGGACGAGACAAAGACAATTGATTTCGCTTTCGGCGGTCTGCAGAGGAATGTGCTCTACAAGGCATCGCTGGATCCCAAGGTGGGCAACGGTGTCTCAACCTCGACCTTCAACCTGCAGTATGATACGGAGGCTTCCGACACAGTGGTGTTCTTCACGCTGGCAAGCAGTGCGATGGATATCGAGAGAGAGGGTAATCACGTGAGAATAAGCGGCGAGGGCTATACTTCCCGCGACTATGCCCAGGTGATGGCTGATGTGACTGTGACGAGCTACGACTTGAGAAACTACACTGACGTGCTGCCCGCCTATGCGCCGATGCCGACAAACCCCAATGCCATCATCTACCGCAACGCTGAGGCCGGAGTGACGGGCAGAAATATTGTTGTGGACGGCGTGTGCGAGGAACTCGAACTGGTGAGCGGATACAGCTACGATCCCGTGGAGTCGTTCACGGCAAAGAAGGTTGAGGTGAAGACCGGAGTGGTGTGCCCGTCCAACTCATACTACTGGAACAGCATCGTGCTGCCTTTCACGACGGATACACCTGCCGGCATACTGGCACGCCGTCTTGTGGACGCTACGGCAAAGACGGAGTCGCACAGCGATAAACTGCTGGCCGGCACGCCGTATGTGTATCTGACCACTCACGACAGAGGCATCACAGCTACCAACGTGGAGGTGAAGTCGCTGGCCGACATGCCTGCAAGCACGGGCGACGCATCGTTCGTGGCCCAGTTTGTATGCATGCAGGCTACTGGTGCTGAATACGTTTCTACGGGTAAGGAATTTGCGAAGGCTACAGTGGGCGAGACAATAGGCGGTCTGTCGGCATACAAGACCAATGCCATCTCGCTGACGAATATGAGCACGGTGGCACGTCTGGATGCAAGGATGCACGCTCTGGTGACAAGTATCATGGCGGCAAGGGATACGCTGGAGAAGTACACCAATGACGAGATACCTGTGCAGCACCGCACTTCCTCCAAGGAAGAAGCCGTAGCAGCCTACAAGGCAGCTATTGCAGATGCCGAAATGGGACTCACTCTGCTGCCTGAGACATATGATGATGTGGCCGAACTGTTAAACAATATGACGGCTGCAACGAAGGCGTTTGTGGAAAACGAGGACGTGACAGCGATATCCTTCATCAAGGCAGAAGGCGGAAAGCAAACGGAAGCGGAAGACGGTGTGATATATGATCTCAACGGACGTCGTCTGAATGCTGTACCGCAGAAGGGTATGTATATTATCGGAGGTAAGGTTTACGTGAAATGAGAAAAACTTGTATTTCGATAAAAGGAGCCATAATAGCTGCAGCGCTGAGCGTTGCAGCTATGCCTGTAAAAGCACAATTTGAGGAGGAGGAAACCGAGGGCGTGAGGCTGGTAGAGAGGTATGGTTGTATGCTTTTTGCCGACGAACCGGAGGAAGGCGGACAGCATCGCGTGGCACCTGAGCAGGATGCCTCAACGATAAACTCCATCGGAAAGCCGAAGATACCTGTCATCCTGGCACAGTTCACGGACGTGAAGGACAGTCTTTCGTACGGCACAGAGGATTACGGCAAGTGGAAGGAGACGATGGAGAAGTTCTTCAACGGCAATGAGGACGGCACACCATACGTGATAAACGGATTCTACGTGGCATCTATAAAGGACTATTTTGCACAGCAGAGCGACGGACTCTTCGTGCCGCAGTTCGTGCTGCTGGATCCTGTGACCCTCACCAACGCACGTGAGTACTATAGGACCAGGCGCTCTTCGGCGTTCTCGCCTGAAGTGCTGAAACTGATGGCCGAACAGATAGAAGATGCCTCGGAGTTTGACAATAACGGGGACGGTCGTGTGGATGTGGCCATGGTGGTGTTTGCCGGTTCATCGTACAATTTCACAAAAGTGCCTACTGCGCTATGGGCGTGGGAGTCTACAGGTACCGTAACAGTGACTCGGGATGATGAAACAAAGGTGAAGTTCGCCAGTTCTGTGAACATACCCAACCAGCTTTATGAGGACGGTAAGGAGCACTCGTACACCAAACCCACCATTGGAGTACCGGTACATGAGTTTTGCCACGCTTTGGGCCTGCCTGATTTTTATGACACATCAAACACTCCGTCGTGCCCGGGAATGGATGTATGGAGTTTAATGGACTACGGAGAGAATCTCAATTTAGGAAGGACCCCCACAAACATCAACGCTGTGGAGCGCGACTATATGGGATGGAGGAGTCTGGTGACTCTCGATCCGGAACAGCCGCAGACGCTTCATCTGAAGGCTCTGGGGGAAGGAGGCGTAGGATACAGGTTGCAGAATCCCAATGACTCTAAGGAATACTACGTACTGGAGTGTCGCAACACCAACGCCAAGGATTGCGACTACTATTTCCTGAATTCTCCCAGTTGGCTGGACAACCATATGGGGCTCATCGCGTATCATGTAACGAGAGACGATACCTGGGGCAACAACAGGGTGAACAGGGATATGACCAAACAAAGGATGACCATAGCGCCTGCCAACAACACTTTAAACTTTATCAATAAAGTAGTGATAGAACAGGGGTGGGCGGAATACAGAAAGCAGGTGAGGGGACACATGTATCCCGGCACGTCGGAGAATACGTCCCTTACGGACAATACTGTGCCTGCATCGGTGGTATATACCGGCGACATCCTCGGACAACCCATTTACGACATCTTTATGGATGATGAGAATCATGTGCATTTGAAGTATATGCCGAGAGGCATATTGGAGCCTCCTACGGTGTTCGACTCGTCGGCAGGAGAGCACCAGGTGACGCTTTCATGGCAAGCTCCCGAGAACGCCAGTTGCTACACTTTGACATATCGCGTGGAAGAAGATGCGGAGATAACAGTTGACAGCCTGAAGAATACTGCATACGTGATAGACGGCCTGCAGCCTGGCACTCGTGTTACTTATCGTGTAGTATCAATGGACGACGAGTGGCGCAACAGCCAACCCTCTGAATGGAAGGAAATAGATACACCTACTGATGTGCAGACGCTGCACACCCCGAAGAGCGAACAGATGGTGGACGTATATACTCTGTCTGGAGTGTTTGCCGGACAGTGTGCCAGAAGTCAGGCGCATCGCTATGTGAAGACAAAGGGAATAGTGGTGTTGCGTTACAGGGATGGTGCTACGGAGAAAATCTTTGTTCAGTAGGACTCTGTCTGTAATTGCGACATTTCTTTTTCTGTCTCACGTTGTTGCGGCACAGGAGATGTTGCGGTGTCGTGGCAACCTTCCGCCCGTTTTACGTGAGGTTTCACTGAATGCTGCAAGAATGCTTGCCGGTGCTCCCCCAGTGGAGAGAGACAGGATTCACGGGCTGGTGCTCCTTGTAGAATTTCAGGATGTTGCATTTTCTGTAGTCAACGCACAGCAATACTACGATGCGTTCTTCAACGAAGAAGGTTTTTCTGTGGATGGCAACATGGGGAGTGTACGAGACTACTACAGAAATCAAAGTCAGGAGCGCTTCAATATAGATTTTGATGTTTGCGGTCCTATACGTCTTTCACGCTCATATGCCTACTACGGACAGAATGCATCCGATGGTATGGATCTTCATCCTGCCGAAATGATGCAGGAGGCTTTGGATACTCTCTACAAGTGGAATCCGGAATGGGATTTCTCCCGTTACGACTGGAATGGAGACGGCGGAGCGAATATGTTGTATGCTGTGTATGCGGGCAGGGGAGAAAACTATGTCGTCACACAGCCGACTCTGATGTGGCCCCATATGTTCACGTTCACCCAGCAGAAGGAAATATACAATGACGGCGTGGGAAAAAAAAATGTCGGCGGTATATGGTTTGATATGTACGCCTGCTCGTGTGAACTGAGAGAGCGTACAGGCAATGTGATTGACGGCGTGGGGGTGGCGTGCCACGAATTTTTGCACGGGTTAGGCATACCGGATACATACAACAGTTATCCCGGAAACGGAATGGGTGACTACGACTTGATGGCAAAAGGCAACTATCTCAACAGCTGCCGGACACCGTGCTCTTTGGCCGGTTTCCACAAGATGCTGCTGGGATGGGTGGATGCCGAGGAGATTTCTTCTGAATGTGCGGTGATAGCGATGGCTCCTGTGACGGAAACGGGGGAGATGTACGTCCTTTACAACGAGGAAGAGAGAAAGGAATGCTATGTCATAGAGAATAGGCAGAAGCAGTCGTGGGACACCTATATTCCGGAAGCCGGTCTTACGGTGACTCACGTGGATTATGACGAAGATGTGTGGAAGACGCTTTACATCAACGGAGACATAAACCATCAGCGTATGGCCTTGACTGAAGAGTCGCTATGGACCGGACTCCCGCTCTTCAACGGGGACGCAGACACTCTGTCGCTGTGTGTTGTGGATGTTAAGGAGTTGGGTATGTATATGTCTTTCAAAGTGAAGAATCGTACCACGGACATAGAAACCGTGAGAGAAAGTGACGGGGAAACCGCAGAGGGAGCGCGCTACGATCTCACGGGACGAAAAATCCCCTCAGACTTTCGTCCAAGGGGATTGTATATAGAGGGAGGTAAACTCCGATTACCAGGCAAATAGAGGATACTCGGCCATGATGGCATTCACCTCGCTGCGCACCTGAGCGATATTCTGCTCGTTTTCGGGATCGTCGAGCACGCGCTCGATAAAGGCAGCAATCTTCACCATCAGGTCTTCCTTTGCACCGCGTGTTGTGATAGCGGGAGTGCCCAGACGGATACCGCTTGTCTGGAATGCGCTGCGTGAGTCGAAGGGAACCATGTTCTTGTTGGCCGTGATGTCGGCAGCAACAAGAGCCTTCTCTGCCACCTTACCTGTGAGCTCAGGATATTTTGAACGCAGATCAACGAGCATGGAGTGGTTGTCTGTACCGCCGGATACGATGTTGAAACCGCGTCTGATGAGTTCGTCTGCCAGGCAGGCAGCATTCTTCTTCACCTGAAGAGCGTACTCCTTCCATTCGGGTTTGAGACACTCTCCGAAAGCAACAGCTTTTGCTGCAATGACGTGCTCCAGAGGACCGCCCTGAATGCCGGGGAAGACAGCGCTGTTGAGCAGTGCGGACATCATTTTGATTTCACCCTTTGGAGTTTTCTTGCCCCAGGGATTCTCAAAGTCCTTACCCATGAGGATGATACCGCCGCGGGGACCGCGCAAGGTCTTGTGTGTGGTAGATGTCACGATGTGGGCATACTTCACGGGGTTGTCGAGCAGACCTGCGGCGATAAGTCCTGCGGGGTGTGCCATATCAATCATGAGGATAGCACCCACGGCATCTGCAATCTGACGCATACGTTTGTAGTCCCATTCGCGGCTGTAGGCAGAACCGCCTCCGATAATCAGTTTGGGCTTGTGTTCCATAGCCAGGCGCTCCATCTCGTCATAGTCCACGCGACCGGTCTCCTTGTTAAGGTTGTAGCCGATGGGATTGTAGATGAGGCCGGATGTGTTCACTGCCGAACCGTGTGAGAGGTGTCCTCCGTGATCAAGGTTGAGACCCATGAATGTGTCGCCGGGATTGAGGCAGGCCAGGAATACGGCTGCGTTGGCCTGTGCACCGGAGTGAGGCTGCACGTTGGCATATTCTGCGTCGAAGATTTTGCAGATGCGCTCTATAGCGAGGCTCTCCACTTCGTCCACCACCTGACAGCCTCCGTAGTAACGCTTGCCGGGATATCCTTCGGCATATTTGTTTGTAAGGCAGGAACCCATAGCCTGCATCACTTCGTCGCTGACAAAGTTCTCGGAGGCAATCAGTTCGATGCCGCGGAGCTGACGCTCATTTTCCTTTTTGATAAGGTCAAATACAATAGAATCTCTTTCCATAAATTGTTTTTTATGATGTTTATTATTGTTCCACTATTTTCACTTCTGCAAGCGGCAGTTCTTTGTTGCAGTAGCAGCATTGCAGGACACCCAGTTCGCGGTTCGATACACGGAAGCGTGTTTTCATCGGTTCGTTGTTTGTGATGCATTTGGAATTGGGGCAGTGTACGATACCCTCCAGAAGGTCGGGCATCACCACCTTTCTCTTTTCCACCACGTCGTAGTCGCGAATCAGACAGAGTGTCACGTTTGGAGCCACGACAGAAAGTTGATTGAGTTCCTCGTCGGTGAAGAATTTGTCAGCCACCTTGATGATACTCTTATGATGCTGGTCGGTGGAATTGCTCTTGAGGTTGAATCCCACGGTGACTGCTGTCTTCATTCTCTCCAGATGCAGCAGGTTGACTACATCGAACAGCTTGGAACTCGGGATGTGGTCTATCACCGTTCCGTTTTCAATAGCAGCGACAAGTAGTTCTTTTCTTTTCATTTGAAACAGTTGTTATGCTTGCATCAGTTCTTTAATATATCTTCCAGAGTGATTCCCAGTACATCGCAGATGAGAGCCTCTCTTGCGTAGAGTCCGTTGCGTGCCTGTTGGAAATAGTATGCATACGGTGTGTCGTCTATGCTGTATTCTATTTCGTTCACACGTGGGAGTGGGTGCAGTATCTTCATATTGCTGCGTGCTTTCGACAGCATGTCGAGCTTCAACAGATAGCGGTCTTTCACCTTTTCGTATTCGTCGAGGTCTGCGAAGCGCTCCTTCTGCACGCGCGTCATATATAAGATGTCAGCACCGCTGATTGTCTCTGCGTCGAAATCCGTGTGCTCCACATAGCGTATGCCGTGCTCCTCGCAATACTTTTTATATACGGAGGGCATTGCCAGTTCCTCGGGAGCGATGAAGTGGAAGGTGGGGTTGAAGTGACGCATTGCCATCAGCAGCGAGTGCACTGTCCGTCCGTATTTCAGGTCGCCCACGAGGTAGATGTCGAGATTGTCCAGACGTCCTTGCGTCTGATATATGGTATAGAGGTCCAGCATTGTCTGCGAGGGATGCTGGTTTGCTCCGTCGCCGGCATTTACGATGGGCACGGGAGCCACCTCGGAGGCATACTTTGCTGCTCCTTCCAGATAGTGACGCATGACGATGAGGTCGGCGTAGTTGGACACCATCATTATTGTATCCTTCAGCGTCTCGCCCTTCGTGCCGCTCGTCACTTTCGGGTCGGCAAATCCGATGACCCTTGCACCCAGCCTGTTGGCTGCTGTCTCGAAGGAGAGTCGTGTGCGGGTGGAGGGCTCAAAGAACAGCGTCGCTACCACTTTGCCTTCAAGAAGCCTTCTGTTGGGGTTCTTCTCAAAGGCCGAAGCCATTTGAATGAGATATTCGATTTTTTCGCGTGAATGATTGGCGATAGTCACCAAACTTCTGTTCTCCATTGTTGTCTATACTCTTTATGCGAGCGCAAAGGTACGAAAAAGTTGAGAGTTGGACGTTTATGACACTCGCTTTTTTTTACTATTTCGATATTTTGTTGTAACTTTGCAAAAGTTAATGACCGTATATACTTTCTATGCGTAAGAAATTTATTGGCTTAGTGTGGACGCTGTTTGTCCTTTTCTGGCTCGCGCTGGGGTGGGCTTTTTATGCTATATGGGAGGGAGAAATAGGTTATATGCCAGACTTGCAACAGCTTGAGAATCCTGTGAATAAGTTTGCTTCCCAAATACTTTCTGCCGACGGTAAGCTTATCGGCACGTGGAGCTATTCGGAGGGCAACCGCATCTTTGTGTCTTACAAGGACCTGCCACCAGCTCTTGTGAATGCTTTGGTAGCCACCGAGGACGAGCGTTTCTTCGAGCATTCCGGTATCGACTTCAAGGCCCTTCTGCGTGCGGTTATCAAGCGTGGCATCTTCCATCAGAAGAGTGCCGGTGGTGGCAGCACCATCACTCAGCAGTTGGCAAAGCAGCTATACAGCGCGAGAGCCCGCACCACTCAGGAGCGTCTCCTCCAGAAACCCATAGAGTGGGTGATAGCCTTGAAACTGGAGCGTTTCTATACTAAGGAGGAAATCATCTCCATGTATCTCAACTATTTCGACTTCCTCCACAATGCCGTGGGCATCAAGACGGCTGCCAAGACGTATTTCGGTAAGGAGCCTAAGGACCTTTCAACAGAGGAGTGTGCTATGCTGGTAGGTATGTGCAAGAACCCCTCTCTTTTCAATCCCGTACGCTATCCGGAGCGTTGTCGCGACCGCCGCAATGTAGTGCTCGATCAAATGGTTAAGTCGGGCTATCTCTCGGAGACGGAAAGCGACTCTCTCCGTCAAATCGCACTCAAGCTGGATTTCCATCGTGTCGACCATAAACAGGGTAGCGGCACATATCTGCGCGAGTATCTCCGTCAGATGTTGACGGCAAAGCGTCCTTCCCGCAGCGATTACGCATCCTGGCAGGGACAGAAGTTCTACGAGGACTCTCTTGCATGGGAGACGAATCCCCTTTACGGCTGGTGCAACAAGAATACCAACAGTGAGGGCCGTCACTACAACATATACACCGACGGACTGAAAATATATACCACTATAGACTCGCGCATGCAGGCATACGCGGAGGAGGCTGTGCAGACACACGTTGTGGGCGTGCTTCAGCCTATTTTCTCCGCAGAGCAACAGAGACTGCGCAACCGTCCCTACGCCAATAACGTGCCCGACGACCAGGCGAGACGCGACCTTGACAGGGCCGTGCGCCAGAGCGAACGATGGGCCACGATGAAACGAGCCGGACATAGCGAGGCCGACATCGAAGCCAGTTTCTACCGGCCGGTAGAGCTGGCTGTATA
>Ga0247611_10008144_pt1 | contig 12983 bp, 14 predicted proteins | sample 177DNAGHGhighgp2_FD_192422 | JGI IMG/M metagenome (GOLD analysis project Ga0247611, IMG submission 192422) | Sheep rumen microbial communities from Palmerston North, Manawatu-Wanganui, New Zealand - 1770 DNA GHGhigh gp2 | ecosystem: Host-associated > Mammals > Digestive system > Stomach > Rumen... | reverse complement strand
TGTGCCTTCCTTACCGAAATCTTCCTCTATCAAATCCTCTATCGGTGTCAGATTCAACTGCTTCATCTTTTCTCTATCCATGGTCTTCGGCTTTTTTCTTGTTGTTGAAATATTCTTTCATATAATAGTCACCATAGACGGTGACCAGCCTCTTGAATTCCTTTTTCATGTTTCCTTTGCAAAGTTAACTAATTGGTTTACAAATTCCAAGGATTTTGGGTAAATCTTTCAATCCTGCCCAAAATCCTTGCATTAATCCACTATTCTATGAACTGGTTGAATTTCTTCATGGCCTCCATCTTTATTTCGTCTGCCACGTCGATATAGAGCTTCATGGCCTTGTAGTCGCTGTGACCAGTCCATTTCATGACAATCTGAGGTGATATGCCCATGCCGAGTGCATTGCAGATGAAAGTCCTTCTTCCCGTATGTGTACCGACCAGTTCATGTTTGGGCTTCACGACATCGATACGCTCGTTACCCTTGTAATAGGTCTGGCGTACAGGTTCGTTAAGCCTGGCAAGTTTGCACAGTTCGTGAAAATATTCATTCATCTTCTGGTTCGTGATGACGGGTGGAACTTGGCCCAAGGGCAGAGTTTCAGGCAAAGCTCTATGGTGCTGCTGTCGAACGCAAACACCATCTAGTCAAGACCAAGACGGAAATAGTCTCCCCTATACAACCTCTGAGCCCAGGCAACAAGGACTTGGGCGAAGTCACGATATATCTGCCAATCCTTATTCTCGTTGAACTCAGCAAGCGTGGACTTATGCATCAGCTTCAAACCTGTGTGGTAAAGCTTGGGGGAAAGCGCGGTAAGCGTGGCCTCTATCACCCGAAGGCTGGAACTTCCCGTGAACTGGGCGAAACTCATGACCTTGAACTGGTCACGACACGTGAACTTCTTCGCTCTGTAATCAACTTGGTATTTGTCAATACATTTTCCCAACTCATAATCAGGGACAAGGTCCATCAGCTGGGAGAAAACGGTCTTTCCGGTTGGCATGACGAGTCTAAATTGGATAAATACTATATCCAAAATAACGAAATATTTATCAAAAAATTTACAAAACGTCATAACAAGCTGAATATTAACAAATTACACGGGTGAATTTATTATATCCCGGACACTAGTGTGATAAAATATCTCTGTTAGATTTTGTTTTTTTTGATTTTTTACCTAAATTTGTAACCAAGTAGCCAACAAGGCGACATTGGTCGTTTTTTATAAAGGACGTTTGCCTATTGTTTCTTCTTGTCATCGAATGTCACAAAAACAACTTAACGCTAAAGGCTAATGATGGGATGAGCAGAGGTAAAGACTCTTACGTCTTTTGAGTGGTAACTATATTAACATTATTGTTGTTTTGCCAAATCTTGGGAGTCATAGGCATTAAAATCTAAAGGATTATGAAAAAATTCATTATGCTGATTGCCGTATTTATGTTAGCAGGAACCACTGCTTCTTATGCACAACTTACCAAGGAGCAAATTAAGGAGCGTAAGGAAATGCGCAAACTAACAAAGAAAGAACTTAGCGAGAAAGCCTCGAAATTGGCACGCAAGGAAGCCAAGAATCTGAAAAAAGAGGGATGGTCTGTTGCTCCAGGTGCATTACCCATAGAGAAACAACTCGATAAGTCTTATATGATGCAGCAGGAGTTTGAAGAGGATATGTTTCCCAAATATATCATGTCGGAGGCAATGAGCATAGGCGAGAACTATGATGCCGCCAAATTGCAAGCAGTCGAATTGGCTAAGCAAAATTTGGCAGGCCAGATTCAGACTGAAGTGACTGCACTGATAGAAAACACCGTTTCCAATAAACAGTTGGAAGCCGAAGAGGCTGCATCGGTGGTGCAGAGCATATCAGCAGGCAAGAACCTTATTACTCAAAGCATTGGACGTGTCATCCCTGTGGTGGAAGTGTATCGCACCAAGGCGAATAAGAACAAGGAAGTGCTTGTACGGCTTGCCTATAATGCAAAAATGGCAAAGGCTGCCGCCAAGGCTGCCGTCCGCGAGGATTTGGAGAAACGTGGAGATGATCTTCAGAAGAAACTTGATGACCTTTTGGGATGGTAATATTACATTAAGATGAGAAGGGTTTTCATCACTTTTGTTGGATTTCTGTTCTCTGTTTGTGTCTTCGCTCAGAAGATGAAGACGATTGAGGGTGAATATACATATCATGCGCCAGAGAACGTCACCGTAGAACAGGCTCGTATGACAGCACTACAACGTGCTCAGATCCATGCTTTAGCCGATGCCTTTGGCACCATCGTGTCACAATACAATGCTACACGCGTTGAAAACCGCGACGGTAACTCTGATATTGATTTCATGAGCATTGGTAGCAGCGAGGTGAAGGGGGAGTGGATTGAGACCTTGGGCGAGCCTCAATATAATATAAGGTACGAGGGCGACATGCTCGTCGTGACATGTAAGGTGAAAGGCCGCGCCCGTGAGATTGTCAATGCTCCCATCGACATTCAGGCTCATATCCTGCGCAACGGAACCGAGACAAAATTTGAGAGCGACCAATTCAAGAGTGGTGATGACCTTTATATCTCTTTCTTTTCACCTGTAAGTGGATTTCTGGCTGTTTATCTTGTGGATGCCGAAGGGCAGGCTTTTTGCCTACTGCCATACCGTGGTCAAACTACTGGCATATATCCCATTGAGGCTAACCGTTCTTATTTGTTCTTCAATGCAAAAATGGCTCCACCTGCCGAGCGTAGCATCGTTGATGAATACACCATGACTTGTGAACGCGCGTCAGAACACAATCAAATCTACATCATCTTCTCGCCCAACCAGTTTGTCAAGGCCGCCGACGGCAATCTTAACGACCGCCTTCCACGCCAACTTTCCCTCGATGACTTTAACAAATGGTTAGTAAAGCAGAGAAAGGCAGACAAGGAGATGAATGTGAGGATGGTGCCAATAATAATAACTAAATAAAACCCGCTACTGTCCAGAGGAAATAGCGCTTGTCAACCTAATTCGCTGATTGTATATTATTTACAATGTTAAATTATTTACTCGATTTGAGATCTCATTTAGTAACTTAATTTATAAAGAAGCGTACTATTGATTATCAACAATTTGCGAGAATTGATGAACTCAATTTCAGGGCTTCCCAAATTTCTTCGGATAGTGCAGTCAACCGCAAGTCGTAGACTCCGACTGTCGTACCCTCTGCCAATGTGGCGGACAATTGGAGAGAGATAAAATTGAGATAATCATAATAAAATATGAAGTAATTATGATAAAGCAAAATATGAAAAATTTATTATTCTGGATTAGTTTTCTGATGGTTATACCAGGGTATGCACAGAAAAATGAAAAAATAGAAGAAAAATTAAGAGAAAAATACGGATTTGTATATTTGTCTGATTTTGACGAAAATGCTTTATGCTATATAGTTGGAAGTGACGGCCATATTGGAGCTTGCGATTTAAATGGGAAAGAAATAGTCCCTCCTCAATATGATCATGTTTTGAAAATGTGTAGTGGTAATTTTTGCTATTTTTTAACTACAAAAGGAGAGCAAAGAGGAATATATAATTTAAATGGAAAGGAAATAATTCCACCTAAATGGCATAGTGTAGTAGGAAATGATGCAGGGGAAGGATATTTTGAGGTATTAGATGGAGAAATATCAAATCCCGACAGGAAAACGGGACTGTATGACGGGAAAGGGAAAATGATTCTTCCATGTGAGTATTATGCAATTATTGGACTCAATTCTTGGGATTATAATGGCTATTTGTTACCTTGGAAAAATAAAAAATGTGGCTTGACTGATAACAAAGGGAATTGGATACTACCCTGTGAATATACCAAAATTATTGTTTATGACAGCCTTGGAATTGCCGTGGCAGCAAAAGGAGGTGAAAAGAATAAAAATAGTTATATTTATGGTCTTCCTTATAATGCGAAATGGGGGATATTTACATTGAAGGGAAAAGAATTGGTTCCATGTGAATACGATTATATTGGAAAAAATTGCGAAGGGCTTTTTTTGTGTAGCAAAGGATGCAAAATACAAGGGGATGATGAAGTTGTCGGTGGTAAATATGGATATTTGGATAAAGATGGAAAACTTGTTGTTCCTTTGAAATATGATGCTGCATCAGATTTCTCAGATGGTGTGGCTCAGGTAACAGAAAACAATGTCACTTCTATTCTTACGAATCCACTAACAGGAACTCGTCTCCAATTGGCAAATGGAGGAAATGCAAGCAAGGTTGATACGAACATTCCAGAAACAGGTAGAATATCAGAAAACACATTCGCCTTTATCATAGCGAATGAAAATTATAATAATTTTACAGGAGCAGATTATTCTATAAATGATGGTAAAATATTCAGAGAGTATTGTAAAAAAACATTTGGTCTTCCTGAAAAGAACATAAGATACTACGAAGATGCTACATACGGAAATTTGGTAAGTGCAATCAATAAAATTGTTGATATTGCAGATGTTTACGATGGGGATGCAAGAATCATATTCTATTATTCTGGATTGGGGACTACAGACAATACTAAGGAAAGTTATCTTCTGCCTGTTGATGCCTCTATAGAGGCTCTTAATAGCACTGGCTATAGTGTTCATTCTTTATTGGATTGTTTGAATGCTTTAAAAACAGAAATGACTATTGTTATTTTTGACGCACCATTTTCAGGAACAGATAAGACAGGAAAAATGTTGGCAAAACATAGAGGCGTGCAATTGGCACCCAAACCAACTTTACCTAAAGGGAATACCGTGCTATGTCTAAGTAGTTGTAACAGTGAGACATCCTATTCTAATGCTAAATATTCCCATGGCCTATTTACATATGCTCTTCTTGATAAAATTCAGTCATCAAAAGGTCTGTGTTCTGTGAAAGATGCCTTGGAATATGCTACCCAATGGGTGAAAAGGAATGCTTTGTCCGAACTAGATGCGTCACAAAATCCAACTACTAACATTTCGGCAAATATTGAAAAAAAATACGAAAACGCAAAATGGTAATGAAATGAGAAAAATTGTTATATTTTGTCTTTTTTCCATTATTGGAATAGGCGCAGATGCTCAGATAGTAAAAGCAAAATACGATTATCCCAACGGTATTGGGGGAGGGATTAAATTTGGCTTTGTTGATGCTAATGGCAAATGGGTTGTTCCTATGCAATATCAGTATGCCTATTGGTATGAAGATTGGGAAATGGGTTCTTTTCGAAATGAAGAAAACGGTTCTGAAGGATTATTAAACAAATGGGGCGACATTATTTTTCCTATCGGAAAGTATAAAAGTTATTATGTTCATAAGATGTCCGATAGTAATCTTATTGAGATGAAAGGACTGGACGGGAAAGTCGGCTTGGCAAAAGATAATGGCGAAATAATAATCCCATGTGTATTTAAGGATTTAAACATGTCATATTATAATGAATATGGAGTAATTCAAGTCCAGAATGATAAAGACATGTGGGGGGTGGTCTCCAATACAGGAAAACAATTAATTCCCTTTGAATGGACTCAATATAATTTCTATTATTATAAAAAGCATAAGATAATAGAAGTGAAAAATAAAGAAGGGTTTGTAGGTATAATTTCTTCTACTGGGAAAATCTTGATACCATGTATGTACAAGGAATTAGGAATTTATAATTACCCCAATTATGTCGAAGCTACTGATATAAATGGCAAGGTGGGGTTATTGAAAAATGTAAACAACAAATTTGAAGTGATGATACCATTCGATTTTACAGATACTTCTGTGAGGGACAAATATATTGAGGTATCAAAAAATGAAAATAAGGGCATGTACACGCTCGATGGGAAACTGATTGCCAAATGTGAATACGAATGTGTAAAATATGCAACAGATAATATAGCCATAGTTAATAAAGGAGGACATGAGGAAAATCATAAGATGATTGGAGGCAAATGGGGATATTGTGTCAATGGTGAGGAAATTATTCCTTGCGTTTATGACGAAGTCTCTGAATTTAAAAATGACGTAGCCACGGTGAAAAGAGATGGTGAGGTAAAACTTGTCAAGAATCCGCTCAAGGATGCCACACATATTAAAATTGCCGACAATTCTCCCTCGAACAAGAAGAAAATGGGAACGGTTGTCTCCCGATACCCGGCTCCAAACTCCGATGTGGACAAGGATATACCTGTGGCAAAAAAACAAAACGGCAATACATTTGCCTTTATCGTCGCCAACGAGAATTATCCTGATGCCCCTGTGCCCTATTCGCTGAATGACGGAAGGATGTTTGCTGAGTATTGCCAGAAAACTTTGGGTCTGCCAAAGAAAAACATCAACCTGTATGAGGATGCTACTTTCGGCGGAATAATTACGGCAGTAGAGAAGATGAAACAGATTGCAGATGCCTACGATGGTGAAGCAAGCGTCATCTTCTATTACGCAGGGCATGGCTTCCCAGACGAGAAACAGTCGAACGCCTACCTGCTTCCCATTGACGGCAATGCAAGCGATATCACCACTACGGGATACAGTTTGGCAAAGTTCTATAAAGAGTTGTCGGAAATGAAGTTAAAGTCTGCCGTTGTATTTTTGGATGCTTGTTTCAGTGGTGCCAAGCGTGAGGATGAAATGCTGGCCTCCTCACGTGGGGTCGCCATCAAGGTTAAGGACGAGACACCTCAGGGCAACATGGTTGTATTCTCCGCCGCCACAGGTGATGAGACAGCCCATCAGATGGAGGAAAAAGGCCATGGACTGTTCACTTATTTTCTGTTGAAAGAACTGCAGCAGACAAATGGTGATGTATCTCTGGGCGAACTAACAGATTTTGTATCAAAACAGGTGAAACGACAGTCTGTGGTTATCAACAACAAAAAACAAACCCCAACAGTCGTGCCCGCCGTTGGCATGAAAGAGAATTGGCGTAATTTGAAATTAAAATAATAGCGAGAATGGATCATAATCATATCTATAAATTGCGCATTCCCATTAAGATAGGGAATAGCGTTGTAAGAGTGTCATTGATAGGATCATTATTTATGGTATTCTTTCAATCTTCCTATGCGCAAAACAAGACTTTCCGTGAGGAGTATGAACGATTCAAGAAACAACAACAAGAGAAATATGACAATTTCCGTGACGAGGCAAACCGCAAGTATGCAGAATTCATGCGTGCAGCATGGGATTCGTATCAGATTATGCCTGAACTACCGAAACCCAAGGAAGAAGACCGTCCACCGGTCGTAATGCCAAAGGAGGACAATAAGCCAGTTGAAGATAAACCCGTGGTTATCGATGAGGTTATAGATATCCCAGAGCCAGAACCTCAACCTGTTCCTGTGGCCCCCATACCCGAACAACCTAAGCCTACTGAGCACTATGTTTCATTCGGTTTCTATGGTGAGACACTAAAGGTGAGGTTTAATGACGATGAGCGTTACACTCTTTCTGACATAGAGTTTTCTACCCTCGCTGACCAATGGTTGCGACTATCAGGCGAGGAATATAACAATACAATCCGCGATTGTCTTGAACTTCGCATCCGTAAAAAACTCAGCGACTGGGCTTATCTGCAGTTATTATACAAAATGTCTCAAGCTTGTCTTGGCAATAGTAATGAAGCCACTATGCTCATGGCATTCGTCTATTGCCAAAGCGGTTATAAGATGAGATTAGGAACTGCAAATGGCCGAATTTTTCTTCTTTATGCATCCAGTCACTTAATCTTTGACAATCCTTATTTTAAAGTTGGCAATACCATGTTTTATCCGTTCAATGGCAAGGAGAAAGAAATGAAAATATGCGCTGCAGACTTCCCCTCGGAGCGGGCGATGTCACTATGGATTTCCCAAAATCAGGATTTCGCCTACTCTGGTAGCAATCGCCGTACTCTACAGTCGAAACAATTCCCGAATATGAGTGTAACAGTTTGTGTCAATAAGAATCTGATAGATTTCTACAATGATTACCCTACGTCATGCGTTAACGATAATAAAATGACTCGCTGGGCCATGTATGCAAACACACCCATTGAATCAGAACTACGCAGTTCGCTTTATCCAAAGTTGAAAGAGAAACTGGCAGGATTGAACGAGAAAGAATCGATGGAGCGGTTACTTAATTTTGTACAGACGGCATTTGTCTATGAATACGATAATAAAGTGTGGGGTGGAGATCGTGCGTTCTTTGCGGAGGAGACCCTCTATTATCCTTACGCTGATTGTGAAGACAGGGCGATTTTCTTGTCACGACTTGTCCGAGATCTTTTGGGGCTTGATGTCATATTGGTTTTTTATCCTGGCCATTTAGCCATGGCGGTTTGCTTTACCCAAAACGTGGCAGGGGACTATATCATGCTCAATGGCAAAAAATATATCATCTGTGACCCCACCTATATTGGAGCGCCTGTTGGCTTGACTATGCCAGATATGGACAATGCCACTGCACAGGTCATATTACTACAAAAATGATGAGTGTTGTTTGTGTTGTGCAATCGACGTGAAAAAAATGATATTATCACTCTCACGGAATCGTTGTAGCACTCATGCGGTAACGTGTTGAGTTATTTTGTGATTCTTCCCATATCGGCACGATGGTGCCGGTTCCATTTGTATGATATGAGAGAGCGTGGTCAAGGGGCACGCCCTCATTGTGGTTTCATCATATGTTTTTCACATCGCTGAGTTAGTTCTCCGTTCACCAGGTATGTAGAAAATTCGAGAAAGAGAGAACTTTGCGAATACTATGTTGATAACCTATCTTCAAAATGATGAAAATGGGAATGCAGAACCCTACAAATACAATAAAAATTGGGATGGTTGTCGTTTCCACCCCAATTATAAAGATGACTTTTCACTCTACTTGATGTGCAGAGTGGCGATTTACTTTTTACGCGTTTTGACGGTTACGAAACCACAATGATAATTTCCGCTTCTTAGTGTCATTTCGATTGAGTCTTTAGCGGCTGAAAAAACCAATAGTAATCCTCATCAATGATGTCATTGATTTGATTCAAGAGCGACTGTGAGAGAGTCATGTCTTCACCTTTCTTTTCCAATTTCATTGTGATTTTTTCAATAGAAAAGAAATTGTTGCCATCCGTTTCTACTTCTGGAACGCATTCGGTGATAGACAAATAGGGATCATTGATCTTCTGCAAAGTTTCGCAAAGATCACTCACTTCTACAGCCTGTTTGGGGTGCAGTTTTGAAAAAAGAATAAATTGCTCTTCCATAATTCAATAATTTTAAAGATTTTTGTTTGTTATCGTCGTGTCAAGTAGAAGCATGAAAAGGTTTTCATGTCTTACATTGACAAAAGCATCCTGTTAAACAGCATGGTCTTATTGGCTGTTTTTAGGAGAAAGATTAACGCAAATCCTCAATCTTTTTTTTCTCAGCCCTCACAATGCTATCAGATTTCTGTCGTATTGCTCGTTCATATTCTATGACTGTCGAGTTTATATACTCAAGTTTGTCTGCGTTCTTTTCCTCAAACGCATCCTCGAGGAATTGTACAGTTCGTGATGAGTGTCCTACAGCCTTAATGAATCGATATTTAATATCGTTGGATCGGTACATCTTGATAGTATCCATTTGTCTACATTCGATAGCAACACTTATTCCCATTCCGATGATAAACATAAAAAAGACAGGCCAAAACCAGGTGTGGCGTTTGACGAAAACCCATCTGAAAAAGCGTTTCGCCCATTGCTGAGTTCCACCTTGCATTAATCCACTATTCTATGAACTGGTTGAATTTCTTCATGGCCTCCATCTTGATTTCGTCTGCCACGTCGATGTAGGGTTTCATGGCCTTGTAGTCGCTGTGCCCGGTCCATTTCATGACGATCTGTGGTGATATGCCCATGCCAAGTGCATTGCAGATGAAAGTCCTTCTTCCCGTATGTGTACCGATCAGTTCATGCTTGGGCATCACGACATCGATACGCTCGTTACCCTTGTAATAGGTCTGGCGTACGGGTTCGTTAAGTCCGGCAAACTTGCACAGTTCATGTAGATATTCATTCATCTTCTGGTTCGTGATGACGGGCAACGCCTTGTCATTGGGGAATGAGAACTGTGCATACTTTTCCAGAATCGCCTTGCTGTGGTCATTCAGTTCTATGCGGAGACTGTCATATGTCTTGATGGTTGTCACCTCTATGTAGTCCTTCTTCACGTCGCATCGTTTAAGGTTATAAACGTCGGAATGCCGAAGTCCCGTGAAACAGCAGAACAGAAATACGTCTCTCACCCGGTAGAGGTATAGCTTGGTCTCCGGAATTTTGTACTTTTCAAGTTTTTCCAGTTCTGCCTTGGTAAGGAACACTACTTTCTTCTGGGTCTTCTTGAACTTGGGACGGAACGTCTCGAAGCAGTTGTTCTGATGGAATCCCTTATGCAGGCTCCAACGGAGGAACCAGCGGAGAAATTCGAGACTCTTCTCTATCGTGGTATTCTTCATGTTCTTCACGTCACGGAGATATTCAATATAGCTCAGGATGCCTTCTTCGTCGAAAAAATCAAAATCATAGTCAAAAGTCTTCAGGCCAAGCTTCCGCTTCCTTTCACGGAGACCCTTGAGATGGTTCCTCATGGCATGGAACTTCTCATACGTTGACTCCGTCCAGTTGTTCTGTCGTCCGCATTGTCTTTCAAACTCATGGGAAATCTCCCAGAATCCTAAAGAATTGTTAATTCCGGCAGTGTCGCCAGAGTCGCTTTTTTTGTTAATTATTGTTTTGACTGAGTTTTGTCCGCTTTTTGAACTAATAATGTCCGCATCTTCAGAAGGGGGTTTCCTGTTTCTTCTTCGGGGTCTGGAGGGAGTGGCAGAGTCAAGACAATTCTCATTGTTACGGATTATAAGGAAGCGTTTCTTGAATTCATCTGCCGTTGGAATTAGCTGCCTTTCTTCAAATATTGTCACAACCTCATTGGCTATTTTGTTTAGATTGGCCAGTCCCTGATTGATTGTCTCCGCTGATGTTCCGTCACGGCTTGGACCAATTGCATTCTGTGTATTGTCATCCCATCTGACCGGGTCTACACGTAAGCCGGTGGATAGCTCCATCCTTAGGGTGTTGTAATAGATACGCATGGTTATCACTTCATCCTTGGATATTCCTTTCTGGACATTACTAAGAGTCCTGTTGTTTCGGATTTTCACTCTAAATCTTACGACTAAATCATTATTCATACTTTCTAAGTTCTACTTGGGGTTAAACGGAATTATTAAATGTATTAAGTTGATATACAATCCCTTTCGTTGTCTTAACTAAAACTCGGGGACAGAATAAATGCAGAAATTGCGGGTGTTCTCTAACCCAATTCGGCAAATTACAATTTTGCTAAGCAAAGCAAAAAACAGGAACTTACGAACTGTCAAAACAGCCTTTATCCGCCATTTCTCCATCGATAATTTCTCTGTTAACTACAGATTGTAAGCAACATAATTTTAGGAATGGAAAACTTGTCGGGGACAAAATTGCTTCCCCAAAAGACAAATCCCCGACTTGCCCCCGAAGTCCATGTTTGTCCCCATGGGGACGGTCTTTGTATTTCTTCATTTTCTTTATTTATAAGGTGAAACATGTTAATTCACGCTTTTAACACTGTTAAAATTTGCCCCAGCTAAATGAGGTCTCGAACTTGGGTGTAGGGACAGGGCTTTAGAAATTTGTCCCCGAACCCTTGCTTGTTCTTCTATCAAAGTTAGCAAGAGTTTCTCAAATATCCAAATTACTTGTTGAGTAACAAGGGGTTGGACAATTCATGAAAAAAGAAAATGACTAGAAATTGTTAGAAAAGGTTCTTAAAGAAAGCAAAAACAAACCTTTTCTTGCCGATGTTTTCTACTATTTACCGAATACGGAAAACCAGCCTCTCTCTCCGCAAAAGGTGAACGCTGTTCACCTTTTTTTGTTGAATAAAGCGCTGACTTACAACAAGTTAGCGTTTTTAATATTGTTAAAATAGCGAACTGTTCGCGGTTTTTAGGGGTCAGCGGATTTTCCAGGTTGGTGGGTGTAGGCTAATCAAGGGTAAAGTGTTGCTAGTCTGTACATGAAGAACCTGATATCCCCCATGCCTCTGAACTGAGTCCTGAAAGCCTTGATTTTGCATTGAACGACTCTGCCGACGCATTAGTCAGTCTGTCCTCAAAGTAATTGATGATAGTTGGAAAAGCCGCGCTTGTCCCTGATGTAGGCATAGAGGTCGGGCAGCTGGGAATAGATCTCCCATTCCGTGTCCCACATCTTGGCCACGGCCATGCCGAGATACATCATCCAACCAAGGGATGCGGACGGGAAGTCCTGAAACTCGCGGATGCCGTCGGGGATGTAGGCCTTGGCTATCTCTTCCCATTTTCCTTCGACATCGGGACAGTCGGGAAACCGTTCATCTACCTCTTTCATTGAGAGAAGGAACTGGTGCAGATCCTGTCGAAGCTTTTCTTCAAATTGTTCCATTATAGCATTTCTTCTTATTCGGATTACAGTTCCAAAATTACAATAATCATCTAAAAGTAGGGACAAAAAACTCTAAAATTTATCCAAAATACCACCCAAAACCCAAATTCCGTGCAATTTTGGGCCATTTTTTTCCAAAAGAAGGGGCGAAATCATGTGAAAGGATTTCAGGATAACGGCCTGTTCTTATGACCTGAAAAGGTATTTCAATAGCCTCTCTGAATTCAACAGGAGATACAATCCGAAATATCGCATCCCTGATTATATGATTTGACGTTCCGCTCACTGCATTTTCGGCACAAAAGATATAATATATTTGGGACAGAATCAGGTGACGATGTTCCAATGCAAGCTCGAAAAAAAGGAACGAGTTCCTTTGTTTTGCTCCCGACTTTTCGTAACTTTGGAAGAATTTTCAGGATTTCTTTGTATAAAGGCAGTTCGGGGAATTGAGAATAATCGGGGTTACGATTTGGAGACCGTTCTCAATTCTTCATTCTGCTATAAATTGCCTTTCA
>Ga0247611_10008143_pt1 | contig 12984 bp, 5 predicted proteins | sample 177DNAGHGhighgp2_FD_192422 | JGI IMG/M metagenome (GOLD analysis project Ga0247611, IMG submission 192422) | Sheep rumen microbial communities from Palmerston North, Manawatu-Wanganui, New Zealand - 1770 DNA GHGhigh gp2 | ecosystem: Host-associated > Mammals > Digestive system > Stomach > Rumen ... | reverse complement strand
GTTTTTATAGCAGAGAAAATTCTGAGGAATATCATTCAGGCAGAGAGTCAACGACCAAACAATTCCAGGTCGAATCTGTTCAAGATTCTTAAGTCTGCCAAGAATCTGTATGTGGCTATGGATGCTCCTGATCTGGCATGGATTAAACAATTAAAAGACGATTTTGGCCTTGTGGCAGATACAACCAGAACTGATTATATTAAAAAGATTCCCGCCAAACCAGAGACAGTGCTTAAGAATCCGTCTTCACTATTTATTCTTGACATACCGCTTGCTGAAGCAAAAAAGATTCAGGTAGAATACGGTGTGATTTGTCGGAGTGGTGTAGATATCAACGTATCGACATTGATCGACATCAATGACGAACATACGACAGACAAAAATGAACCATTGGGCAGAGGATGGGATACAGTGCTGGATAGTGTGGAACCCCTACCCTCTAATGCTCTCATTCTAACAGACCGTTATCTGTTCAAAACCACCAATGCGAAATATGGTAATGGTTTTGACAATGTCCGTAGTATTTTAACGGAATTACTACCACGGGAGTTGAATACCACATATCATGTTACTGTGATTTTTGATAAAGACAACATTGATCCCTTATACGACTTTCAGACAATTGCGAAACGACTGAATGACATCAAAGAAGAATTCAAGCGTCCTTATCCCATAACGATGGAGGTGCTAGGTATCACAGGCAAAAACGACACCTACTACAATCTTCACAATCGTCGTATCGTTTCCAACTACTTCGTGGTCAAGATGGATTATAGTCTTGCGGCATTTAACAAGGCTGTTGGTACGGCAGATCAAACCATCACCCCGCAGGTATTATTTACTGAAGACAGTCTGAATCGCCATTCTACAGCCCCCTTAAAATCCATGGAGCAGATTATCTCTACTCTTCGTGAATTCTCCAATTCTCTTTCGTCACCCTATACCAAGCACGACAGCTACTATTATGCAGTAAATGGTGAATGGATGGAAAAGTGTATCTCAATTAGGAATAGACTCATCAAATAGCACTCTCAGAGAAATGAACCAATCTTTGTAGACCACGGTGAGAGAGCGTTATCCTGACAACGTGAACATCGGTATCCTTTAAGTGCGATTAGCATCAACGGATACCATCCTTATGCTATTTATACTTCTGTTATACTCTTACCTTCAAATAACATCGTGATAAAAATACCAATAAACATCGCCATGAATGAGAATTGTATCAAGAAATCACGTAATATGAAAAAAGTACCACCTCCCGGCAATTCCCGTATTGTACTTATTGGATGGTTATATTGTTCTTTAGCTTCGCCTTTTTCACGAGAATTTGGAACTATATATATATCAGATAACTTTTTTAGTCGTGCTGCATCAGAAATACTCTCTTTTTCTCTATTATCTTTTGCCAACAGGTTTCCTTGAACATGTATGATTCCATTGACACTATCTATATCTATCACTTTATACTTAACATCTATTTCTTCCAATAAAAATTCATCTTTTTGTATAGTTTTTCCGTTAGGCATTATGTATTTGTATTCACGGCCTCCTACTTCTCGTATTTCTTTATTGGTAAGATACTGAGAATAGAAGCCTTCAAGTTGTCCACTCCTTTCCAAGAACCGTTCTCCAGTGAAATTTATAATAAACATACCTACAACAATGGATATAGCATAACTGATAATCATCATCTCCATACATCGTTCAAATTTCTCGAAAACAGATTCTCTTCGTAATTGCATGTCAATTACATACATTACAAAAGCAAACACTATAACCAGTAACCATATACATGTACTCCATGAAACAATAGAGTCAAAGAATGTGCCAAATAGTTCATTACCAATTGCAAGGCTTAACCATGCTGCTGCTATAGATGCAATTAAACGAGGCATAAACACATGCATATTAGATAGCCAACGTATACGGAATAAATATTTATTAAGTAATAATCCAATAAGAAATATAGAAATGATAGTAACAACAATTGTCACTAACTTGACCCCAGTTCCCATTGCACTTTCCTCTTTAATAAACTTATCAATTCCTATTATTGTTGATAAATAACCTATCGAACAAATTAAGATTAAAGATAGCGCTATCAGCAGGAGTATGCTCGCAGTTCTTCTAAAAGCAATCTCCTGCTTCTCTAAACTGAAAATAAGCCCACTCAATTTTCTTCCACTTTGTGTATCACCTCCTCCTCTTTCTTTTTCTTTCTTTATAATATATCTTTGTTTTCTAAAAATGGAGAGTTTTATTAATAAAGTAGAACACAGCAACACAGCAACTATTATCCCTATTATCGGCTTGTATAGATTCTCCCAGAAAGACGCTGTGAAAAAATCTGCATAGATAAAAATACCACAAATCAAAAGTGCTAATATGCCTAATATGACTATATCGGCTCCCCTGAAAAGATGAATATGCATCACGTCACTTATAGAATATCTTTTCAAGAACCAATTTGATATCCTTGCTCTAACATCATCTTTTTTTTCTATCAATTCTTTTTCTAGTGCACCTTCATATTTCTTTATTCGAAGATAGTGACATAAAGATTCCATGTTGCAAGCATGCATTCCATTTGAATCCTCGGTCGTAAAGCATACACGTCTCATCTCCTCTTCTGGTGCTGCAAACCATGAGTTCCTTACTTTGAATTGATAAGGTTTAAACATCTCATGAACATTACGTATAGAAAGCAAAATCTTCTGAAACAAGCCTCTGTTGTCGTTATGATACATAAAATGATTCTCTGCTTCAAAGTTCATAATGTCATTAACCCATAGCTCCTCATCTTCAAACAGTTTTTCCGCATAGAGTTTTTTTATGTGCTCTTTTTTCTGAATATCATCAATATTCCGACCGATTAAGTCTTCTACAAGCCCCCGCTGATAGTAATATTCACATTTATGCATCAATGCGGAGAAGAAGAAATTTTCCATCAACCCAGAATACATCTGTTGATAGTATTTGCTCGTCTGAAAGACATCTGTATGTCTCAAATCAAACATAAAATCAAGCAGTAATTTTCTAAGGAAGCCTGTGATGGGTGTATTTTCTTTTTTGCGCAAATTGAAATCACTTCCATTACTTATCCCCATTAACCAGAGTGTGGAATATGAGACATCCTCATCATAATTCTTACGCAAGTTATCATATAATGACTTTTCTAATCCTTTTGCACCTTCCCCTTCATATCTTTTGCTTATAAGGCTGTTGACAAAGTTATTCGTCTGAGGATATTTGGTCTCATATACCTGTTTTATAGCTCTGCTTAAGGTGTCAGTTGAGTCATTTGTATATGGCAGTTCTAATATCGTCTCCTCTATATGCTTTAGAGATGGTTCTATCTGTAAACTACTATCCTTTGCATTGACACCATTCAAATCATATAAATATTCGGGACTCCCGTTATTTTCTATTTTGTATGCACTATAATGAACTCTGAACCGCACGCAGTCCTCTGTAATGGAAATACTTATCGGATATTTGGGGGAAATCCTCTTACTGATATCTCCAGAATCAAAATATGCTGGCAAATCCATGTAATCATAGATTGCAATGCCCTCTTCTATTTTAGATAATCTCTGGCTTAACCTGAAAAACTTTCCGTAATTCATTGCATATCTTTTTTCAATTCAAGAATATAGTTCTCAATAGCAATACATAAGTCATTAAAATCATTCATTTTCTTCTTATTGCCTTCAAAATATTGAGCTTGGAATTGAGACTTAAAGTAGGTGTATTCTTCCCACATTTCAGGCCATTGGCGAACTGTTCCAAAAGCTGTGATATGAACCAGTTGAGTAAGATGTTCCAATAGGCCTCCAAGATTAACATTTTTTGTTATGAAATCCGTTATCAATACAGATCCTGCCGTGTTGAAAACGTTACCATCAGAAGGAATCTGAACATCTTTTAGCATTTTCCTATACATATATTGCAGATCGAGTATGTCTTGATAATGTTCATTTGCATTTGCTCTAACTTTCCCTTTTTCCTTATATATATTGTTTACAACCTTAAATATCTTATCTGAAGACAATCTATCTACACCAGAATCATATAGTTGCTTCTCCATTAATTTTAGAAGATTATATAAGAAAAGTTTGGGAGTATTAGTAGGACAAGCGCCTACAGCTATATACCAATATTTTTCATTTCTATTCAACCCTTCTGCCAAAAGTCGCTCGTACACAGCAGATGTGTACGCGGAAATGAACATGAAAAAGAATATGTCATGAGGGCCAAACTTATATTCATCTAACTCTAGAAGTTTCTTTAAAAGGTCTTTGTTATTCTTTAACTCATCCTTATTCAGAAGTTTTTTTATGAGAATGCTTTTATTCTCTGCATCTTCTTTCGCCTTTCGTAATACGTTATCTGGATTGTTGTTATAGGCTTGTATTAACTTTTCCAATTCCTCTATTTCCTCCTTTTTTAGTGTAAAGTAGCGCGACAATTCATCATATTCTCTAGATGGATTAGGGGAAGTCATTTCACCAATTAATATATCCCAATCTTTTTCATCAAAAGCTCTTTTTGCTTTCGTATAACAATAAATACGATCAAGCAATTCATATCCATACTCGTTATTTAGAAGATAATCTAGAAGGATAAAATCGTATTTCTTAGTTTGCAAGGCCTTTTCTGCTTCATCTAAAGTTTCCGCATATTCAATTAAAAACGAGGTCTTGTCGTCTATTTTTTTTTCTATTTCAGTTTCAAATTTATTGTTCAGTTCGACGTCTATTTTACTCTTAATTCTTGATAAATTTTCTCCTACATATTTATATCCGATAATGACTCCTTTTTGCTGTGTGCAAGTTTCTGTTTCTTCGTTTTCTTTCGGACTTTCATCTTTCGATTTTCTTGCAAGAATGTTTGTTATTCGTCTTAAGAATTTTAACAATCCGAAAGTCTGATTGCTCATTCCACTTTTCTTATCCTCTTCTTTTGCTGTCGTACTGTTTGCTTGAGATGTCTGTGATACAATTTCGTAGAGGCATTCCTTGTTAAAGTTGAATCTATCTCCATTTTTTTCTTCCTTGAAAAGTTGTATAATCTCTTCTTTTTCGTCATTGTATGATTCATTCTTATACCATATATATAATGCCGGATCTTTTAAACCATGTTTACATGATCTCCATTCTATTATAGATTTCCCAAATTGATCCTCAAAAAGATTCTTTATTATTCGTAGTTTGCAATTATTGTATAATCCATCTTCTGCTTTTGGAGTATCCTCTCCATCAGAATCCATCTGCGAATGAGCTTTATCATCAACCAAGAGGACTCTCCACTTTCTATCTGCAATTTTTTCTATGATAGAATTATCGTTTTCTTCTTTCTTTTTAAACTCATCTTCTATCATAAAATTCGTAGCACTCTCAGAATGGAATATGAATGGAGAAACACCACTTGCATGAGCTCCAGATAGAAATGCCTGTTTCGTTAATCTAGCATTTAAGTTTGCATATTCTTTCGCCACGCCAAAACTGTATAAACCACGTTCAATGTTGGTTTCTATCTCTGAAATTGCACGATACAGTCCCTCTGAACCTCCAGCTATATGCAGTTCTTCTGGCTTATCACCAACTTTTCTGATAATGCTTTCAAATGGAACAATCTTGTTCCATATACTACTGTCTAATATTTGATATGAGCGTGAAACTCGCGAAGGGATTCTATCTCTTAAACTTGAAAGTTTTTCTTTTTCAATATCTATTCCTCCTACAGAAATACTTCCAGATAGATTATAGAGATTATACACATAACTATCGTCGAGTGTTATATGCACAATAGGCAGATACTCCTTCTTTTCTTCATGAAGAAAGAATTCTTGGGCAAAAGTGGCGACATCTTCTTCTTTTGACACTTGACCTTTTGAAAAATCTTTATGAGAATGAACAACAATTCTTACTTCAAAAGCATTTTGGAAGTCTAAGTTACCCTCGGAAAACCGTTCCTTGTCACTCAACAGAGATTCCAACAAACTACCTTTAAAGGACTTTTTCTCTTCCGCAGAGACTATTCTGTATTGGAATTTATCCTTTTCAGATTTAAAAAATAAAACGTAGCTTTTTAACTTATAGTGCTGATCTTCCATAATTGTTATTGTAAAATAAGACAAGTAATATGAGAGTTATTCCTAAGACTCATTATAGGCTACTTTCAAATATATCTATCTGCTTTTTGACATCTTGATATATATCGGAAACAGATACATCATCAATACTTACATCTTTTCCCCTATATAACAATGTTTTTTCATCTTTTTCATCTTTCCCCATATATTCCAATGTAATGTTAAACTTTTCGAGTTTATCCTTAGTTGTTTCTTTTATATATTCTTTATTCCCTCCCACAGTCCATCTTGAAATGCAATCAGAAAGTTTATTGAGGAAACCCCTTTTTCCACCCGACTCCATTGCATCTTCTGCCATTTTAATAGCTTTATCAACATCATGTGTTCGTAGAGCTTTTGCTAGTGGAGAATTAGAATGGTCAAATATCGCAATACTTAATTTCTTTTCTTTATCTAAGAAGGAAAAGATTGACTCCTTGTAAGATATTACATCAAATGGTTTCTTAGCATCAATATCACCATCATGTAAAAAATATAGGATTTCATCTACTTCATCAAACTCATTACCTAATTGAGATTTCAGTTCCTCATATAGCGCCTTGTACCAGCTTTCTGCTTTTTTCGAGCTTCCCACACTTAAGCACCAAACGGCATAAACAGAATAGTTGGAATAATCTTTACTATTCCCAGTCCTTAGCTTATATATCTTAAATCGGCGATCAATAGTTCTTTTATCAATAGCCTTACCAAAATCTGTATTTAAAATAACATCTTTATTTATGGATTGACCTTCAAGTTTTAATATTCCATCATAACAAGATTCTATCTCCTCGTCATTTGCTTCCTCTACGCAAAATTTGCCTTCGCAAATTTTTATTGCAAGGAATTTGTTTTCTGGGTTTTTATCAAACTTCCTAATTATGTCAACCAAAGACTTTCTTTGTTCTTGTGGGATATTCCCCCTTATTTTTTCGCGTATCGTATGATAACTATCTTCAATACTTATCAATGGCTTATTCTTTTCATCTTTGTACTGCTTAAAGAAATTAAAACAAATTATTCGATTAAAATAATTTATTGTGTCAATGTTTACGCCAATTGAAAGAAGGGTATCTTTTGACAGGAAATATTTTTTGAATTCAGAGCTTTTGATGTTCTTGTCATTGTTTTTGTCATCATCATAGTAATTCCCTCTAGAAAAAAGATAGTCTTCATTCTCTAAGAAACGAGTCGAAAAAAGGATGATTTTTTTGCTTTGATTTAATTCACTCATATCGTGCAAAGTCTAAAAGTTCAACTAATGAATACTTACAATCTAATACTGCATTTTCAATTGCAGCATACTGAATAAATGGTAATTGTTGAGGCATGTCTGTTTTACTTGGTTTGGAGCGTCCAGAATGGATACATAGACCTGGCAGAAAATCCTTTACTTTCGTTTCTGTTTCTGCCTCTGTAGACTTCTGATCTTGTTCTTCTACATCAGATAAGGCTATGAATTTTTCGTGAAATTGTGTCGTTAATTTCTTTTTCTCTTCAGGTTTATCCTTTATGTTGAACACTTCATAAAGTTTATCAAGAAGTCCCTGATGAATCGAAATTCGATCAAACTTTTTATAAGAATTCACACTGTCGTTTATCATATTTCCAGAGAACTGAAGCCCTACTTCATCATCCCATGATAGAGTCGATAACTTTATGCATTTGCAATTCTTTAACTTACTCTCTATTTTCAATCCGTACAGATTAAAAGATTTACGCTCATCAGGATTTGGCTCTTGTATTAATGTAAAGAGGTAAATGCCCTTTTGTTTAAATACGATGGGGAGAATTCCTTTTAGATCTTCACTATCTTTAGAAGATATTGTTTTATCTCCATTATTAAATGCTATTTTTAACTTCTCATCTATCTTTTCAGTGGGAAGATCCATAAACTCTTCGTATTTGTTATCGTCTTCTTGAAGTATTTCATAATAATATTTATCGATATATTTCTCTCTATTTAAATCATCAATCCTAAAGGTTCCATCATCTTTCAACTGTGCTTCTTCAAGCCCCATTATTTTAGAGAAAAGGCGTTCATCAAAGATTGCCACATCCTCCTTCATTGCATGAAGATGCTTATAGAACCAAACATCGTCCAATTTCTCATTGCGGACCAATCTGTCAGTAGAATTATTACCTGTTATTCCTTCTACGAATACGTTGCCCTGATAATCTCCTTTATTTACAGATTCTACAAATTCCTCATATCGATCCTTGGTATCATGATGGCTTCTATAAATATAGAGACGTTTTCCTTGTCCTTTTATTCCATCATCAGGTTTTACGTAGCCTGATGTTTTATATGGATTTTCTTCTTTTTCACTCTCTTTTTTACGCAATTCATCATTGGCACTCGCAGTTTTGTCGTCAATATAAATAATATCGCCCTCATTGAAGTTAGACAATTTGCGATATAAAGACGTTTGGATATAATTTACGTCGTCGACAGACATCAAGTTAATACGTTTGAAAAACTCTCCATGAACTTCATTCAGTTTTTGAGATTCTGTATCCTTTAAGAATATATCCGACAATTTCCAAAAACGCGTCGAAGAAATATTTCTTAAAGCTTCATATTGATACTCCTTCTCGCTTGAAACTCCATTAATATCATCAAAAAGAATAAACTCATAGCTTTTATTCCTTTCTTCACAATATTGTTTAGGGGTAAAAGCTGCCCAAGAATTTTTCAGGAAAGCGACCTCATTAAATCTTCTTGTGTCTAATCTGTTTTCATCTCCATTCTTTGCAAATTGAGTGGAAATAATTGCTATTTTCTTTGGACGCAACACACAGAAAACGTATTGTAGATGCCCATTAGAAATTCGAGCATATAAGGCAGGAGCAAATTGTTCTTTTCCTACAGAATCCCATTTGTCCTCAGAAATTAATGCTTTGCCATCTTCTGCATATTTAACTGGATTGTAAGTTTCTCCTTCATCCAAACCTCTTATCCAAGTAGAAGAAATGCGCATCTCCTTTATACCCTTACTGGCTTCATTCATTTCACCACGCTCATTGATTAAAGGTTCCTTGATGGCCTTGCGAAGTTTCTCCAATTTATCTTCATCCATTGAGAGATTGTCTGTCAAAGTAATAAAATAGAGATCTTTTGAATCACAAGCATCCATATAGAATTTCTCAAATACTTGACGAAGACTTAACTGTTCGCATCCCTGGTTATCATCAAAATATGAATCTCCCTTCGGAGTTTTTTCAATGGATTGTTTCGTAAATATGTTGAATTCTAAGACGAGTTCACCTTTTTCTCGCCAATTTCCATGCTTTGCAGCATTACGAATTACATTTTCAACGATAGAGAATACGGCCTGCCGCCCAACGACTCCGCCAGGTAGGCTAAAGTTGTAAGCTCGCATATTCTTAAGTGTGTCGAATTCTTTTTCGCGCCCTGTTATGGCCTTGCCCAATGGACATCCTTTTTCATCTTGTTGTTCTACAGGATCTCCATCAAACTCACGGAATTTAAGGATAATATTACTTAACGTTTGTTCATTAGTTGGACTGGTAGTTCGTCCTAGCCCTTCTGAACGAGCAATATTGCCCAATAATATATTATCTATCTTTAATCTCTGCTTTGTCTTATGACGTTCGTATCGTTTGTCTGGATTTAGTTCGTCATATATAAAATCCTTAAAGTTTACCGTAGATAAATATGGAATATAATCGGTGGCAATAGTAGCAATAAAATCCTGACGTTCCTGAATATAAGAGATGAATTGCCCTAATCCGACCAAGAATGGCAAAACGCCTTGGTCTCCTTTCTCTTTTGCCTCCTTAATCTCTTGATCAATTGCTAAGTTATTTACATCTTGTATAAGTAAGGAGAGTATCTTATCACGGAAAATATTATTGACAGAACTTAAACTCTGTTTCAAATAAGACATTACGTGACTCCCCAGATTATGACTCATATTGCGAGACATAATCGCAGCTTTAGCTGATTTAATCGCCTCTTTTCGTGCTTTTTCTTGAAGCTGAAGGCCAAGATTAAACATATAGTTTGCCGATATGAGTCTAATAAAATTTCCCATTTCATAGGCAATCTTGCTCATTATAACCTTGATAAACTCTTGGTATATGGGCTTAGATAAATCAACCAATGGCTCAAAATATATAAAAAATGCGCCAATACCTTGTAATGCAATTTTTCCGTCTTTTCTCTTTATTTCATATTGAGGCAGTTGATTTGAAGCACGCGAACCATAAATTGGAAATGATATATATGCAGAACTTTCTATCTTCCTATCGTGTGAGATATTTTTGTGACAATAAGAATGTAGCGTATTTTGAATTTCTGAAAGTTGTGGACAGGCTAGCCCCATGTCAGGATTGTCCCACTTTTTTGCCTCCCTAAGCATCTCATTAAAAGGACGCTCAAGCTCAAAAACATCATAATAAAGCCCTTTAAAATTCCTAAATTTGCCAGCTTTATAATCGGGATTATTGTTAATGTCTGTATCTATTAAGTACGTATTCTCTTCACTTCCATCTTTATTATCATTAATCTTAATAGTTCCAGTAACACCTATGCCATCTGCCCAAGTCCATGTGGTCGTGTCATCATCTGCGTTTATTTTGTCATCTTTCTCTGTCCCAAAATCTATATTGTACAAAAAATGAGGGTGCTGATATACTGATAGGCCACGTAAGTTCGTTTGGCGAATACATTCTGTATAGTAGGAATTTATTCTATTTTTAAAACCATTATCTCCTACAACAAATGAGACACACTGCAGTTTATCAGGATTACTTGGCTCCAATGTTGAGGAAAGCATGCTGTATTCTACCAAAACGTTACTCGCAAATTTTGGCGTTAATAAGTAATGCTGGATTCTATTGAGCACATATTTAACACCAGCTTTTACCATTTCTTTTGGTAAAACTACGTCCACTATATTGGTAGAGTTGTTCTGCGTATCAAATGTAATTTCTGATACTGAATTATGAGTTTCATGAATTTCTCTATTACCTTCGTTATAATCACCTCTTTTGGCAAATTCTTTGAGGTCTAAGGTTCCCTGAAAGATGTCCACGTCGTTAACAATATCTGACAAGTTTCCTTCAAACCATGAACTATTATTAGGATTTAACTCTTCGAGTATTATCCGAAGGTTATTAATATCCTCTTCGCTGTTATTGTTTGAGACGAGATATTCTGCAAGTTCATGGGAATTTTCTCCTTTCCCTTTAAGAATATCAATAATACCTTTAATAACATCTACATGATTATTGGCATCTATGTTAATACCCTTATTGTCACTCATAATTCGTCTTTGTTTTTTATAGATTATTCAATCACCAACCTGCCACCATGGAAAACACCAATATGAAGGTTATCTTTCAATTCTCCATTGGTATCGAATTTGATTTGGCCTGTTACACCTTCAACGTCAACCTTCTTGATGGCATCTGCCAAAGAGATTTCCTCCTTCTTGCCAATCTTTGCAGCCTCGAAGAGAGCAAACATGGCGTCGTAACCATATGCTTCTGTGTATGTCGGCTGTTTGCCGTTTTCTTTTGCAAACTTTGCAATCCAACTTTTAGTCTTTTCAGACTGAAGTGATTCAATATTAAATGCTGGTGCAGTTACATGAAGATCTTCAAGAGTCTCATCAGAAGCTTCCTCTAAAGCATCGAGTAAGTCCATAGAGCAGAGGACTTTTTTCTTATCGATATTGTATGCTTGGAAGTCCTTAATAATATTCAGGATATGCTCCTTGAAACCAGACACCATAATAACATCAGCATCGAAGTTTTTTACCTTCGTGGCAATATCACGGAAATTGGATGTCTCAACCGGGAATTCTTCTACATAGATATTAATATTGGGATTCTGCATTTTCAAAGCGGGAACGACAACCTCGTCACACTGCACCTTTGCACCAAGAATATCAAGATGGAGATAAGCCACTTTCTGTGGGTTCTTGGAAAGAAGATACTCTGCAATATGCTTACCCTCAATTCCATAATTTACCCAACAACGGAAATCCTTCTGATTTGCATCCAATTCCAATGGAGTCCATGACCACATGACCTGAAGGAATCCTTTCTTGTGAATCTGATCAAGAATTGACATAGTCTGAGTGGTAATGCCAGACATGTAAACATCAGGATTTGCCATAGACTGCTTTTGGAAAATGGTAATAGCATCTTTAGTTTCTCCCTTGTTGTCCTGATAATCGAAATCAAACTTGATTCCCAATTCGTTAGCTTCGGCCTCAATATCGGCTCTACCCATTTCAAGACCATGCTGGATCCACTCACCATAATAACCGATATACCCAGTCATTGGTAAGTTGCAAGCAACCTTAATAGCGTCTGAAGACTCTTTTTTGCATCCGGTGAGAACGAATGCTGCAATCGAAAGGATGATCATTAACTTTTTCATAATTCTTCTGTATTTTTTTTATTAAACATTATCGATTCTATTTCTTTTATATCTCTATTGGTAAATTCTTGTTCTATTTGTCCCTGAGCAATCAGAAGACTTCTGTCGCAGAAAGAGATGGCTTTAGAAATGTTTTGCTCTATCAAAATAATGGAAACTCCAAGTTTGTCTTTAACTGCTGATAAGATTTGGTACATTTCTTCAACGGCTTTTGGAGAAAGACCGGCACTAGGCTCATCTAAAATAACAAGGCGCGGATGAGTCAACAGCGCCATAGCCAAAGCTAGTTGATGACGTTGACCACCGCTTAAGCGATCTGCCATTCTACTACCTATATTTTCTTTTAAAAGAGGTATAAGCTCTTTGAAATCGGAATCCATTTCGCCAGCAAGGCTCAGATTTTCGTTGACTGTCATGTTGTCAAACACCTTTC
>Ga0247611_10008142_pt1 | contig 12985 bp, 10 predicted proteins | sample 177DNAGHGhighgp2_FD_192422 | JGI IMG/M metagenome (GOLD analysis project Ga0247611, IMG submission 192422) | Sheep rumen microbial communities from Palmerston North, Manawatu-Wanganui, New Zealand - 1770 DNA GHGhigh gp2 | ecosystem: Host-associated > Mammals > Digestive system > Stomach > Rumen... | reverse complement strand
ATGTAGCACCCGTCGGCCTCGAAGGTCTGGGGGTTGTGGAGCGCGCCCTCATCCTCCACCAGCCGGCCACAGTGCACGTATAGGTCGCGCCGGGTCATGGTGCCTTCGTTTACCACTATGCCATTCCTGATGATGTAGTCCATTCTGGATGTGTTATTGAGTTGACTTATGCAAGTGTTGGTTTGTTCTCACCCCGTCAGCCTACTGACGAGACACACGCACTCACAAATTAACGCATTGAGTTCGACGAAGTGAAGTCAGAACTTCTTCTTGGCACCCCACTGGCGGGCGGCCACGTAGGCATCGGCCGAGTTGTTGTAGATGGGTTTCACCACAAACTGACCGGTGTGGTCGATACAGCCCCAACGGCCCTCTTCTTTGGCGGGGGCCACACGGTTGTTCCAAGTATTGATGAAGGGCTTGGCATCCTCCAGCCGGGGCTGGATTACCCACTCGCCCTCGAAGTCGACATAGCCCCAATGGCCAGTGGTGGGGTCTTGTATGGGGTAGAGCCAGTGGCCCAGTTCGGCTTCCTCAATCCCTTTTTGGTTGTCGTCCCACTCCTTGCCGGCCTTGGCAGCCTCGCTGCTGAGGGTGAAGACTGGTTTGGAGAGCAGACGCCCGTCCTCGTGGATGCTGGCCCAGAGGCCGTTCTCGCATTTGGCGGTGGCGAAGAGTCCAGTGTCGTTGGGGAAACGGGACACTTCGAGGAAAGTGGGCTGGATGGCCCATGAGCCATCGGCTTTCACCCAACCCCAAAGGGCGGTATCGGTACGCATTTCGGGCAGACGCCAGCCATCGATGTCGCGACCATGCTCAATCTGCGAAAGAGCATAGACACAGTCAGACTCGCGGCTGAAGATGAAATCGCTGATAACATTGCCATTGCGGTCGATATTGCCCCAACGGCCACCTTTGAGGGCTTGGGTGTAGATGTAGTTGTGCTCGCCGGAGAACTGGCGTACCATGGCATATTGCGGCTGCACCACCCATCGACCCAAGTAGTTCACTATGCCCCACTGGTTCTCGTTGCGGGGATTGGTGACAGCTATGCGCCAAGTGTCGTAGTGCCGACCTACAATCCACTGGTGGCCGGCCTCGGTGGCATCTTCCATGCTCTCAAATATGTTGTTGATGATCAAAATACCCTTGGCATCGATGCAACCCCAGCGCCCGTCCATTTTGACAGGAGCAAAGCTCATGGGGTCGGTGCCATAGTACTTGCCCGCGCCCTCGTAGGAGGGTTCGAACTTCCATTGGCCATAGTAATTGACGAAACCCCATTTGTGGTCGGCGGGATTCTCGGCGGGATAAATCCATTTGCCGGGTTCATCAGCGGCATACCACTGGTCGCCAGCCTCCTGAGCCTCCTCCTGAGTGCGGAAGATGTTGCGTACAATCATGTTGCCAGCCTCGTCGATACAGCCCCAACGACCATCGTATTTGACGACAGCAAATTTGCGGTCCTGATGCTGGAAAGCAAAGGCCACTTGGAACTTTGGCGGTATCTGCCAGATGCCGTTGCTGTTTTTGTAACCATACTTCATGCCTATGTCATCGAAAGCCAATGTCTGTGCCAAAGCATTGCCCATCAGCATGAATGCAGTTGTAAGAATCAAGATGTATCGTTTCATATTTGTGCTATTTTCGAAATTGCAAAGATACAGATTTTTTTTTGATTAATAAAAAATTATCGCGCGATGGTATCAAAAGCATGTTCAGTCACCCGTCTGGAATCTTGCCAGCGCGGTCATCGCCTCCGCCTCGCGGCGTGGAGAGTGCCCCCTGGATGTTCCGTTTCCCTTTTTAGTATGCAGTTCGGCACAAAGATTGCATCAAGATTCAAAAAAGGGTCATCTGTGGGGTGCCAAGGCATGGTAACGGCGCGTCGACCACGTCTGCACCAACAGGACAAGCCCGATGACAACCCCGACAGCATAGGGGGCCGTGGCGATGGGGATGAGCCGAGACATGGGCGTAACGATGAGGGGCGACAGGAACTGCCCCAAATAAAGTGCGGCCGAAATCAAAGGCATCACTGTGGTGGCGGCATCTTTGCCCCCTTTGATGGAGGCAATTGTGTTAAGGTAAGGCACCCCTACCCCGTTGGCCACCCCAAGCAGTGCCGAGCCAACGATAAGAAAGGGCAGCCCTGCGCCACAGGCCAGCACGGCATAGCCAGACATGAACCCCAGGGGAGCGATGTATTTGACTCGGCCGGGCATCCGTTTCATCAACTGGCCAAAAACAAGCCCTATGACGAAAGCCACCAAGTCGAGCCCCACCATGATGAGGGTAACGGTGTGGCTGTCGGCGTTCCCCCTTTCGGCCGAAATGATGGCAAAATTGGTGGGGTAGATGAAAAACAGCAGCATCACCAACAACATGCCCACAACCGAAGGGGCGAAACGTAGCAACGATTTGAAGGGATGGCCAGGATGTTTGCGGGCTTTGGTGGTGCCTGTCTCGCTCTCGTAATAGTCGGGCGAATGGTCGAGCGAGGGGTTGGTGTTGAGCTGCACATTGGGCAGGAACAAGACCACCAGCAGCAATGCCGGCAGGGCAAGCAAGTAGACGAGGAAAGAGAAGTTCCATCCCAGGCCGGCCAGAATGCCGCTCAGCAGGGTGGCCACCACACCGCCCATCTGATTCATGGCCGCCGAAAGGCCCATGAGCCGCGCCTGCTCCTGTGGCGGGAAAAAATAGGCCAGCAGCCCTGTGGAAAGCGGCATGACCATGCCGACACTCACTCCCAGCAGGGCACGCAAGGCAAGCAGCAGCCAGATGTTGTCGACAAAAAAGGCGCCTAAACCTGCCAGCACGTAGAGACACAAGCCCACGGTGGCAAGGGTGCGGGTCTTCATCCATCGGCAGAGCCTACTGAATGCCAGATTGGTGGCCACGATAAAGAGGGCTGGTAAGCTCACAATGAGCTGCACGGTGAGATTGCCGTAAGAGGCAAAATGGTTGTGGATTTCACCCAAAGCGGGTGCCATGGCTGCTCCGGCCATCACGGTCAGCAGCGAGATGGACAATACGGTGTAGGTAAGCCTACTGTTAGTTGCTTTTTTCATAGCGGTAAGTATTAATTAAAAACGGGGGAGTTGTCGGCTCTACCAAGCCGCTTAATCACCAGTTATCCACCATGTTATCATCGGAAGACCTTGGCAATTTTGCAATGCAAAGATACGAAAAAAAAGCGACCTGACGCTTTTTTTCTTCTCAGAAAGGGAATTAAAAAAGGCCGCCGGAAGTGCCAGGACGGCAAGGTCGGGGGAACAAAAGAGGAGCCTTCTGCAAACCGGGGACCCGGCGGACCGGTCGGGTAAAGGAAAAGGTCTTCCACTTTTTGCACAGTGGAAGACCTGAATGTTGGTTCTATTTCTTTTTCTTACGAGTGTCGAAATAGAGCATGCCGGCAGTCCAGAGGGCGGCACAGATGAGTGCCCACAATGCGCCGCTCATAGGCTGAAGAAGAGTTGGCGGTGGCTGTTCCAGTCAATCATCAGCTGTCGGAAGTCGGAGTAGTCGGCACGGGTGATGAGGGCTTTGCGCAGCCGCAGACTGCGGGTTACCAACAGACGGCGGCCCTTCTGCTTGACGATAATGTTGATGCTGCCGACATTGCGGTTATATTCGATATTGACATCGCCGCCTATCAGTTTAGCGCCCTTTGGAAGTTCCATCGTATAGTGGTAGAACTCTGTGGTGGCGCGGGCCTGGATATCTGATGTCCGCGAAGCGTTAAGCTTGCTGGGGTCGATGTCTATGCCGCCTTTCTCCACCGGGAGGTTGATGCGGACGTAGTTGTCAACTATAGTGTCAGGCTCCCACGCAATGGTGCGGTCCACATATATGGGGGCTGCCGCCACGGCGGCAGCATCGGCCTGTTCGCGCTCGGTCAGGAGGGGTGCCTTGTCTGTGGCGTTGATACGGTAGGTCAGGCCATCGACAACCACTTCCACTTCGAGCGGTCTGTCGCCAAACACGTTCAGGCTATTGTCGACAATGCTGGCGCGGAAACCGGCCTGGTTAAGCATAGCTGCCAGCAGACCTGTCTTGTCAATAGCAGTGCCACAATTGGAGGAGAAGACCTGGGCGGCGGGAGTCATGACATAGTCCACACGGGCTGGGTCGACGGGGTTGAGGGTCACGTAATCGACCACCCAGTTTCTGATGGCGGCCACATACTCTTTGCTGTTCGAGCTTTGCAATGAGGCCAGCAGTTTGCCCGCCTCGGGCAGGGACTGCTCGGCAGTATAGACAGGCTTCTGCCCGAGCTGGAACTCGACATCAAAGGCTTTCTGTGCGGGCATATAGGGGTCATTGACCGTTTGGGCAATGTTGTTGTGCACCTCAGTATGGCCGTCGGCATAGCGGACCTCATAACGTTTGACGGGGCAGTCCTGAGCAAGGTTGAAACGCTCGACCAAGAAGGAGGTCCGGCGGCGCAGCGTGTAGTCCAGCACGATGGTACAGTTGTATTCCAGCGCGGTGTGGACAATGGCAAGTTCGGTGATATGGTTGAGCCGTCCGCAGTGGACACACTCCGAAGGCAGCTGTTTGATGAAGGCGTTGGGTGGGGTGTTCACCTTTATGCCGCCAGGACGGACAGTGTAGCACTCGTTGATAGTGAGACTTTCAAAGTCGGGGTTATATGTGATGAATGTCTCGCCTTTATCGGCATAGGCAGTGATGGCGCGGTTGCGCAACAGCACTAATTCTTTGCGGAAACGCAATTCCATCACGCTGTCGCCGATGGTTCTATAGCTACGACGGATAAGATTATACTCGGCATCGGGCTGACGGGTCTGTCCAAAGGACGCTGCGACCGTGAGCAGCATTATGGCGGAAAGAACTATTTTTTTCATAAGAAGCTCTCTTTATTTTGTCATTACTTTATTTTGTGAGGATTACAGGTGTTTGGGCCAGTTTCTTTTGGTTGGCCACGGTCTGGCGGAAACAGGGCCAATCGTTGACATCGTAGACTCGCTTGCCCAAAAGCGCGCTCTCAGCAAAGGTGAGCGTGTCACCTTCCATCCAGTACTGGCAGCCGAAGCTGGCAGCGGGATTTGCCACCCCGTTGATAAAGGGGAAATGGAGATGCTTGTAGACCGCGGGCAACTTGACGGTCTCCTTGATTTCCACCAGCCGCGAACAGGCGTCGGCAAAAGGCTGTGTGCGGGTCTCAGGTGTCACGTCGAAGTAAAGGTGGCTCATGGCGCGGCTGAAGAAGTTGCGAGCCGAAAGGGGGGTAAAAACAAGGGTGTTCTTGTCAAGAACCGCGTAGTGGGGGATGGAAAAGTGGTAGGTGATGGTGACAGGCTGGTCAAGATAGCGGTCGTTGTCAGTATGCTGTATCTTGGTGATACGGGCGGCGGGAGCAATCTTAAGCAGTTCCAGCTCCATGTTGCGCATCCATTCGGCAGTGCGGCAGCTGAAGATGCGGCGCACGGCGGCATCGCTCTGTCCCTCGGCAGTGATGGATATAGTCCCGTCGAGAGTGCCGTCCTGCGCAATCTGGGTGCTGGCATTGATACGAACGTAGTGATTCTCAGGTGCCGAGAGAGGAGTGTAGGCCAAATCTGCCCCCTGGGGCAGCCCGATCAGGTAGCCCTGCTGCTGCTCGGCGCTGGACCACAGCTCGCGCACATTGGGCACCCATGTGGGGTCGAGCATCTCAAATGTACCATTGCGATGCTGCACGGCACACACGCTGTGGTTAAACTGGTCGGCGGGTATGCGGTCAATCCGCTCATGGGCCATAGTCATGGCGGCATAGGCCTTGAAGCCGGCGGCGCGGAGCATGGTGACCAGCATGCCAGCCTTGTCCTTGCACACTCCACAACGGTCGGTAAAGTTCATCTGGGCATTGTGGAGCGTGTAGCCCTCGCCCTGTCCCATGCTGATGCCGGCATAGCGGATATTGTCGGCCACCCAGTGGGTGAGGATGGCTATGCTGTCCTGCTCGCTTTTAGCGGTGTGGAGCAGCTCGTTGACTTTGGCCTGCACCTCGGGCGTGGGGACGAAACTGCCATAGTCCTCATTCACACCGTAGAACCATACCGACTTGGCTTGCCAGTCAGGACTGGTGCTGAGCAACAGTTTGGGCTGGATGTCGTTGTCGGCCAGGGTGCGCGGCTCGCGTTTCAGGGGAACTATATTGTCCTTGGTGAAGGTATATACAGTGCGCCCATCCTGCATGGTGCTGTCAATCCTTACTCCGCAGCCTTCAGTGGGGTTGCAGTTGTAAAGTTCAAAACGGAGGTTCTTTTCACTCGGCACCGAGACTTGATACACTTTCTTGTTCACATTCACTGTGCTCCAGAAAGGGACGATGTCATAGAAATGGCCGCGCATGGGAGGGATGTACTTCTGGTCGTCATCTTCGCTGCCAAGCAGGGCATAGGTAAACCCTTTGCGATAGGTGACTGTCTCCACCTCGTCGCCGGGGTCGAGGTGTCCTATTTGCACCATCTTCTGGCTGGCCCCCCAATAGATGAGGCGCGCCGGTGCCACATAGTCGTACACACGCAGCAGCACGTCTTCGGTGGTCCCGTCAGCATGGTGCAGCAACACCTGCCGGAACTCGACGTAAGCCGAGAGAGGGTCATAGTCTATGGTGGCGGTGGCCAGGTCTTTGCAACCGGCATAGTCGTCGGCCCGTACACGCTGGTGGTTGATGACGTGGGACAGACCCGACTCCTCCATAACCACGGAGGTGCTGTCGTAAATGACGGTTTTGTGCTGCGCCACGACGGGCAGTGCCAAGGCTGTCAGCACGGCTGAAATAAATAGGCTTTTGTGCTTCATATTATACGTTTATTTTCGCTCTTTTTGAAAGTGCAAAGATACACTTTTTTTGTGGATTGCGGAGTCCTTACAGCATATTAAAATAAAAAAATGTATTTTTGCATCGTATTTATGAAACGCCTTATACTATCAATATTACTGTTATTCATAACTTTCCGCTGCGTTATGGGGCAGGAGCCTGTCGCGCTGCAGCCCCCAGACACCGCTGACGTGGCACTCCAGCCCAAACCCAATATCCTGGCCCGCACTTGGGACTGGTTCAGCCGTTGGCGCGACAAGGCACAAATCAGCGGATACGAACCCGGCTATGTCGGCTACCCCAAAGGGCTTCCCTGGGTGGTTGGGCTCTATGGCTACATGGCACTGACCAATGTGGACATGCACCTGCCCAACCTCACCGACGGCAGCTACTTCGACATCCACAACTCCACCGGCCTCTCGTCCAAACTCTCCGCCGGCATCTACTACACCGGCTGGGGCATCAGCTTCGGCCCCCGCCTCAGCAACAAGTCCAATTTCTACTTCGACTTCTCCTCCTACGGACGTGTGTTCGGTTTCGACATCAAGATAGACAACTACAAAAACCTCCACAGCCAAATAGAATGGGACACCCGCGATGCCGAACCGCCATTGAACGGGGTGCTCAAGGGTCTGAAAGGTCCCGAAATGATACTGCTGGAACTGAATACCTACTGGGTCTTCAACGCCCGCAAATTCTCCTACTCATCCGCCCTCTCGCAAACCACCTGGCAACGCCGCAGCGCCGGGAGCATGATAGCGGGCCTCACCTACAACGCACTCTATACAGGCTATGACGCCGACTTCTTCAATCAGATGGCCCTTGACCAATCCTATTATGCCGACACCCTCCACGTGCTGAGCCACAACGTGCTGGCCGGATTAGGCTATGCCTACAACAAAGTGTGGGACGACGGCAAGTGGATGCTCCACGCCTCGCTGCTCCCCATGGTGCGGTGGTCGTTCTACAATGCAATCGACATCAATCCCAAAGGCAACCTTTCCGACTGGCCTGAAAAATACCGCCAGCTCTACGAGCAGAAAGTCGCCGAGCTGAAATCCAATGCCGCCATCAGGCGGCTTTCGCTGGCCGGAATGGCACGCCTGGCCGCTTTCTGGAACATCAGCACCCGCTGGGTAGCCGGTGCCACCTGCACCGTATCCAACTACTGGGGCGGCTACCGCGACGGCATTAAACTCACCAACTTCGATGCCATAGCCATGATCTACGGGGCATTCCGGTTTTAGCACTCCTTTTCATCCCCACCCTGCTGCACAACACGCCGCCGCGTGTCCCGTCACCGCACGCTTCCGCCGCGCAACTGCGACAACAGGCGGACCATCAACATCAGCGCCACCGGCAGCAATGCAGCGTTGAGCCGCTGGGGCAAAGGGGCCAGCGTCATGACTGCGGCATAAAGCAGCATTACCACTTGAACCAAGACCACCCACCGGCTGCTCTTCTCTGCCCGGATGGCAAAATAGAGAAACAGGGGCGACGCCCACATCACATTCAAGTTCATCTTGGTGCAGTAATGGTCCGTGCCGAACCACAAGAACAAGGCCAGCACCGAAAGCACCGTCACCACCCCGAACAGCAGTCGGTCCATCCAGCGCAGATTCCACCCCTTGCGCCATTCGGCAAAAGTCAGTGCCAGCACAGCCAGGAACGCAATCCAAAACACCAGCGTGGGCGACACACTGCGGCGCGCTTCGGCCCGCGAGTCCTGCAGCAGCTGCACCGCATGTTCGGCCACCCGCTCGCCGCTTCCGGCACGCGTCAGCGTGTCCAGCTGCCCCATCATCATCAAGGGCGCGAACATATATTCATAATTGCTGCACTGCCGGTCGCAGCGCACACCCAGCGCCATGTCGATGGCCAAGCGCCACCACAGCAGCGTCCCCTCCGTCGACTGGTACAGGATGTCGCGATAAGAGCGGTTTGTATCCGTCGTCCTTTCGGGACTCAGCCGGTCATGAGCCAAACTGCCCTCCACCATGTCGCGCACACGCGTGGCGCAGTTGTCGCGGAAAAAGTCATACATATAATAGCGGTACTCAGGCAGATAGTTCGTCTCCAACATCAAGTACATATTGCTCACCTCCTGGGCCGAAAGCCTGAGACGCTGCTCCCACACGGCCCGCCCTTCGAAATAATACTCCGCCACAAAATCGGCAAAACTGCTGCGGCTCAGGCAGTAGTTGAGCTTGCCGCGGGCAAACGACCAATAAAAGTGTGGGGCATCGAAATCAAACGTGCCGTAATTATAAACCAAATCCACGCCGCGCGCTGAGTCGCAAATCCTTATGGCCGAATGGCCGAAAGCCGTATAGAACTCATCGCCCGCGCCGCAGGTCAGCACACTGGCGTAGGCCGAGTCGGACAAAGGGCGCTGCCCCTCACCCTCGGCACATGCCAGCAACGGCAGCAGCGTCATTGCTGCAAGCATAAAAAACCTCTTCATCTTCAGACTGGAATATTATCAATCGTGTGGTTAAAATCATTTTTCCGAAACATGCACATCCACCTGCGGGAATGGAATCGAGATATTGTGGGCATAGAAAGCGTTGTAGATATTCTCGCGAATGCGCATCCAGAGCGTCCAATAGTCCTCCGTCTTCACCCATATCCACACAGCCACATTCACCGAACTCTCCGCCAGCTCGCTCACCGCCACCACCGGGGGCTTGGGTTCGCGCAGTACCAGCGGATCGGCCATCACCACATCCATCAGCACCTCCTTCACCTTCTCCAAGTCCGACCCGTAGGCCACACTGGCCACCACGTCCAGACGAATCATCTCCTCCTTCGTGTGGTTAATCAGGCTCTTGTTGGAAAGCTCGCTGTTCGGTATCACGATGACGCGACCGTTGAAAGGCTTCATCATCGTGTGGAAAATCCTGATTTCCTGGATATAGCCCTTAAAGTTGCCACACTCGATATAGTCGCCCACCTTAAACGGTTTCATCAGCAGGATAATCACCCCGCCGGCAAAGTTTTGCAGCGTGCCCTGCAACGCCATGCCGATAGCCAAACCCATGGCACCCAACAGGGCAATGAACGACGTGGCCTTGATGCCCACCACATCCATCGCCATGATGATAATCATGGCCTTCAGCAGTACATCCACCAGCGAGCCGAGAAAACTCTTCAGCGACGGCTCGGCATTGCGGCGGTCCAGCCCACGCACAATCACCTTCTTCAACATCTTGGCCAGCTTCATGCCCACCCAGAGAATCAGGATGGCAATCAGCAGTTTGGGCACAAACCCCACCGTCATTTCCGTCAGGGCCCTCATGCCGTCGCGCAGCAGGGTGTTCTCGCCCGTCACCACATCCTTCAGGTCGGACAGGTTCATATTCTTCAGACTGTCCGAAATCGTCTGCGTGATGCTGTCCGTAGCCATCAAGTTCTGGGCAAACTCGTCTTTGGGCACCTGCGGGGGTTTGCCCTGCCCCATGGCCGCTGCCGTCAGCAGCGAAGACTCTTTTTCATCTATCAATAACATAAAACGCGAAATTAATGGTTTGAAAACGCACTTTGAGGGGAAAAAGTATGCCATGCGCGAAAAAAAACGTACCTTTGCAAAATCCACAAAAAAACACTCAACATGATTATCGATTTTGAACACATAGAATTAAGCGTCATGCCCCACTTCAAAGGGGGCGAAGGCGACACCAAAATGCACACCTTTTTCGACGGCACAAACAAAATCATGCGCGGCATACTCGACCCTGGATGCACCATCGGCTACCACCTCCACGACACCAGCAGCGAGATCATCTTCATCGTCAGCGGGCAGGCACGCTGCCTCTACGACGACTGCCAGGAGCTGCTCGGCCCCGGCCAGTGCCACTACTGCCCCAAAGGCCACAGCCACAGCCTTATCAACGCTTCCCCAGCCGAACCGCTGGTGTACCTTGCCGTCGTAGCCGAACAGTAACCCACCCTCAAATCCACTGCCCAATGAAAAGAACCACACTATTCCTCATCGCGGCCACACTCCTCGTTGCAGCCTGCCGCCAGCCCCAACCCCAGCCCGAAACCCTCGCCCCGCTGCCCATCCACACCCTGCACGGACACAGCACTTTCGAACTCACCACCCGCGACACCATCCCCTTTGTCGAGGGCAATTACCTCGATGTCGACAACGAGTTCACACTCCATTGGCCCTCGCTCGACTCCTTCCCGCCAGCCACCTGCCGCGCCCTGATCCGCATGGCCTTTGACGACAGCACCTCCCCCACCCTGCAGGAGGCCGGCCGCCGCTTCCTGGCCCGCACATGGGTGGAGGACGACGACTTCATCCAGGAGCTGGGCATCACCGCCCGCCGTCCCATCGACTCGGTGCTGCACTACCCCTACAACAGCGCCGTGGTCAATGCCGACATGCGTCAAGACAGCAACCTGCTCCACTTCTCGGTCCACACCGAAAACATGCTGGCCTACGCCCCCCACGGCTCCTACGCCTCCCATTCGCTCATCGTGGACCGCACCTCGGGCGCCATTATCCAACTGCACGACCTTATCGACACCACCGGCATCGGGCGTCTGCTGCTCCGCGCACTTGCCGAAGTGCCCGCCAACCGCCAAAACGGCGACCCCACCGAGTGCCTTTTCGACGATTACCGCCAGTGCCTGCCCGCTCCCGACGGTTTCAGCATCGACAGCACCCGCTCCTCCATCACCGCCTTCTACAACATCTACAGCGTGCAGAGCTACGCCTGCGGCATGCTTTTTGTCGACATGCCCGTCACCTGGCTGGCCGGCCAGAAAGTGCTGACCCCCTACGGCAAGAAGGTTTTCCGACAGGCGCAATAGCGGATTTTGACAAGTAGGCACCCCCTGCCCAAACAACCTCAAACTGCACTAAACCAGCATTTTCAGCGCACTAATAGCGCTCCTATCCCGCTCGTTCATCGCAAATTTAACGATGAACGAGCGGGATAGGCACATTTCCCGAATGTGGAAAAGGTTAATGAACCGAGCTTCTGGCGGACTTGCGGGGAGTATATTGAAGTTTCACCAATCTGTACGACTCGGCAGTGAGCTGACACAGCAGGGCCTGGTCGGCCACGGCGGCAGGGTCGCCGTCGGGTGCGGCAACGGTCACCCCAATCCAGTGTTTGTGCGACATGTTATATGGGTCGCCGATGCAAGGGTGGCGTTCCTTCAGTCCCGCTACACGGTCGGGCTGGCATTTGAGGGTGACGATGGTGAAACTGTCGGTGTCGAAGAACGAGAACATGTGGCCGCAGACGTAGAACGCCAGCACCCCGGCGGCGGCCTTGAAGGCCCCGAAGGGCATACGTTCCTCGACATCGTCGCCCAGCGAGAGGCAATAAGCGCGGTAATCTTCTATATTCATTGCTGGAGTATGCGGGAATCATCGGCTTCCCGGCCGGGAAGCGGCAGCCGGAAATCAGAGTTGGATGAAGGGGTTGTAGCAGTGGGCGTCGCAGAAGATGTAGCCTTTCTGGCCGGCGAGGGCGAGGATGTGTTTGCGGGTGACGACGGCGGTGCGGGGGTCCTGGTCGTAGCGGGCGCAGAAGTCGGGGTGCTCCAGCTGGAGGTCTTGGGCGTGGATGATGTCGCCCGCCAGCAGGCAGTTGCCCACGAGGAAGAGGCTGTGGCCCGGCGTGTGGCCCGGCGCGGGCATGGTTTGCACCAGTCCATCGAAGAGTTGGGCACTATCGGCAAACGTAACAACCCGACCGCTGTAGGCCTGTTGCACCTGCGCCCAGAGGTCGGCCATGCGGGCCATGGCCCCATCGGGGGTGCAGGCTGCATTTTCCGTAGATGACACATAGAGAGTGGCGTTGGGGAAGGTGGACTGGCCGTCGGTGAGCAGTCCGCCAATGTGGTCGCCATGCAGATGGGTGAGGCACACGGCGTCGACATCGGCCGGGGTGCGGCCGAGGGCTTCGAGTTTCTGCAACAGTGTGCCGCCCGCCTGTGGGCCGAGCCCGGCATCGAACAGGATGGTGCGCTTGGGGGTCATGACCAGGAAGGTGTTGATGGCGCTGGGGGTGCTGGCTGCGGGCATCAGCTGGAGGAGCAGCGAGTCGTCGAAGGAGCCGACAAAGAGGTCGCGCGACATCTCGTTGGCCACGTCCTGGAGGGCAACGACTAGGAGGGTATCGTGCACGGAGT
>Ga0247611_10008141_pt1 | contig 12985 bp, 12 predicted proteins | sample 177DNAGHGhighgp2_FD_192422 | JGI IMG/M metagenome (GOLD analysis project Ga0247611, IMG submission 192422) | Sheep rumen microbial communities from Palmerston North, Manawatu-Wanganui, New Zealand - 1770 DNA GHGhigh gp2 | ecosystem: Host-associated > Mammals > Digestive system > Stomach > Rumen... | reverse complement strand
TCACATGTTCGTCTATAGCTGCATCAAGCACATTGTCTGTACCAATAACATTTGTCTTCACTGCTTCCATTGGAAAGAATTCGCAACTTGGTACTTGTTTCAAAGCTGCAGCATGGAAAATGTAATCCACTCCACGCATGGCTGTTTTGAGTGTTGACTTATTGCGGACATCACCAATATAGAACTTAATTTTATTTGCTACGTCAGGCATCTTAGCCTGATACTCATGACGCATATCATCCTGTTTCTTTTCATCGCGAGAGAAAATGCGAATTTCACCTATATCAGTACGTAGAAATCGGTTTAATACAGCGTTGCCAAAACTACCAGTGCCTCCTGTAATCATGAGGACTTTTTCTTTAAAAATAGACATATCTATATTTCTTTTATTAATTCATTAATTGAAGTTTAATTATCATTTTGTTTTATTATCTGAGAAATCAGTGTCAATCAACATTATCTAAGTTCTGACAGGCAAAATCTGTGTGCTGTTAAATTATAGCAGCATTTCGTTCAGACAAACTTTCGAGGATTCTGATTAACTTTTCAGTTCTTTGTTCATAATTGTCAAAAGTAAGCAATTGTTTTTTACCTTCATCAGTCAGTCTTTCTGCATAATCTTTGTCTGTAGCTACCTTGTAAATGGCTTCAGCAGCAGCCTTTGGGTCTATGGCATCATAATAACAAGCTGCATCTCCACATAGTCCTCTTGCAAATTCCAAATCTGTTGTTACGATTGGAACTTCCATTTTCATTGCCTCAACGTATGTTGCAGTAAAGCATTCCATTAATGTTGGCATAAACATAATCTGACACTTCTGGTAAAGTGGAGGACATTCAGATATGTCAATTTTTCCAAGGAAAAGGAAATGTGACTTTATCTCTTCTGAAACCCATGAACATTGTTCAGGTCGTAATGTGAGAATAAAGCGAAATTGGAAATCAGGTTTTTCTTTTAACCATATTTTAGCAATTTCTGCCATGATAGGCAAGTTCTTATGCGAAGCTGCTGACGAAATAGTTAAAATACTTGTTCCATTAAAAGGTTGAATCTTCGTCTTTTCTTGCCATTTCTTAGGCTCGTCAAATATTTGATTATAATAATTTGTTACAGAATATACTTGGATGTTTTTACCTAATAGATTTGGCAGCATTTTCGAAATATAGGGGTTCTCTGTGTAGAAAACTTTTGAGCTTCTTCGAAACGACCATTTCCATATTTTGTAGATTAATTTTTCTTTCAAGTTAATTCTCTGATAATGTGGAGAATCTTTAAGCACTAACTGAGCACGAGCAAATCCACATATATGTGGGCATCGTGGATTCCATCTTGAAGGTCCAAAAACAGTAAGGACAGCGTCAATTTGTTTTTTTTCAACTAATCCATCCATAAACGCATCCCTACCCAGAAAAATTATTCTGTAGTTGTTCTGAATATTATACTCAAAGATTTTTACATGTTCAATTGATTCGATTTTCTTTTTTGTATTTCTTAAAGCAGATGATAATACCACATAGAACTGGTGCTGTGGATATTTCCCTAAAGAACAACAGATAGAATCTGCAACTTGAAGCCCACCACCTGTCTTTAAATTTGAACAATTGATTAAAAATCTCATGAACAATCAATATTATAAATGTTGATAAAGCTTATTGGCAAAACCAAGGTCTCTCAACTTGTTTTCCTATCAAACAGTCCACCATATAGTTAGCTATGACTTTTCCGCAAATTGCTTGTTCCGCCCATGTTTTTCGATAGTTCACATTACTTCTTATTTCTTGTAGATTCTGAAAGCAATTTTCTAATTGTTGAGACAATTTCTTGTCATCTTTAAGGGGAAAAATAACACCTCTTCTTTTGTCATATAATAATTCTTTCGATCCGCAGCGATCACTTGCAATTGTGTAAAGACCAGCTTGCAAGGCTTCATTAACGACAGCCCCCCATCCGTCATGAATACTTGGCAAGACGAAAATATCTTGTTGTGCTAATAGCGACGGAACCTCGCGATTCTGTCTCATCCCCAAAAAATGTATGTTTTGTAAATCATTCTCCTTTACAAAATTCTGTAGTTTTTCCTTTTGACTTCCATCACCAATAATAAAAAAGCTAAAATCTTTTTCCAAACCTTTAGACTTTAATCTTTTAGCAGCTTTCAATAAAGTGATGACATCTTTTCTAATTGACAATCCTCCCACAAAAGCAACTTTACAAACATCTCCAGAGGAAACATTTGGAAGTGCATTGCCTCTTGTGCAATAGGCAAAAGGGAAAATAATCCATTTCTTAGAAATAGAACGATAATAGTCGCAACATTCTTGCCCCATTCCAAAAACATAGTTGATATATTTAATATATTTCCCATTTTCTATTATGAATTTCATTCTATGAAGCCATAAGGGTTTTGCCCAATCTATCCCATGCCAATAAGTCATGGGTCTTTCACAAATGATTCCTCTTTTTACATTGTATTTAAGACTGATTTTAAAAGCATCAAATACATGAGGATAAACATTGATGCTGGAAAATAAATGAACACTATTTTCTGTATCTTTTGAAATGATATTTTCAACAATCTCGTTGTTCGGCTCAACATAGAGTTTGCATCTTTCCAATCCAGGAATATCCGTGTCCCATCCCATATCTTTTCTTACTTTAGATAATTGTTTAGCAATAATAACCACTTCATAAATAATAGGGTTATTAATCAACTCTACAATGTAAGGAAGATCAGTCATGCTGACCAAATATTGCCAAAAAACAATTCTTGTCATATCCAATTTTAGATATTATCTTTCTAATTCTGTTTTGAATAGATGAAACTGTCTGTTTGCATCAAAATAATTGATTGCCCATTCTGCACAAGTTTCTGATGATAGACGGTCTCTATTTAAATAAAAATTTTCTATAGCAGAAACATTTAGTTCTTTATCACGAGGATCAACTAAATTTTTATGAAGAAGTGTAGGGGTGGCTTCTTTGATGGGGTCAATATTAGAAGCAACAAAAGGGAGTCCGCTAACCAATGCCTCAATGAGAGCATTTGGCTGCCCTTCAGTCACTGATGGGAAATAATATAAGTCTAACCCCTTCAGAATATCCATCACATCCTTTCTGTAGCCCAAAAGGTGAATACGATTTTCTAATCCTAATTGCTCAATTTGCTCTCCATATTTCTTATCAACATTTAATCCCATTAGGACAAAATGTATATCTTCATATTTTTTGCATAATGAAATAGCTACATCAATAATCATTGGATGATTCTTTGCAGGATCGAGTCTTCCAGAATGGCCTACAATAAACGCATCTTTGGGAATATGAAGCAGTTCCCTAATTTCAGTTCTATTTTTGTTGGATATGCTATTTGTTGAAATTCCATTATAAATGACTTGGAAACGCTCAGGATGCTTTTTGTAATTTGGATGGAATCTCTTCAATGCGGTTTCTGAATTGGCCAATATTTTTGTCACACTCAAAGAACACAATTTACGAAGGATGAAATTATATAGGTGTCTAATATAAAATGAATCTTTAACCCAGCATGAGCTTGAACTGCGATAAAATAAATATCGATTCTTAACACCTGCAAATTTTGCTATAATTAGAGTTATATCAGTTGTTCCATCCCAAACGGAATCAATGTGCTGGTCTTTCAAAAATCGATAGAATTTATGATAATCACCGAGAATATGGCTAAAATTGATGTCTGTTATAATATGAGCGACTTTTTTATATTCTTTTTCCAAGGGGCCTGTTATTCCATATTTGCATAAGACATAGTGTTCGTTTTCTCTGTCATATTGTAAATATCGAAGGAGATAAGTTTCTGCCCCTCCCTGATTTAAAGAACCTAATATATGAAGTATTTTTTTCATATTTATTATCTAAATATAATAAATAAAAATAGTAATGCCAATATGAAATAAAAAATAAAGAACTGTCTAAATGTTGTCCTTTTATCTTTTTTTAATAGTATTTTTTCATTCATAATTGCGTATGCCAAAAATGGTATAGGGAAACCTGCCATAGCTCTTCGTGATGACATGTTATGGTAATTTAGGGCTACATAAAGTACACAGATTAACATTAAAAGGAACACGCTTGAATTCAGTTTTTTGAATTTCCTTTGAAATGCCCATTTCCATAATGATGCACTTACAATAAACCATAAAAAAGAAAGGACAAAAGGAATCAATCCTTTTATAGGAAACTCATAAAAATTGAATGATTCTTTAAATCCATTTACTGTAGGAAAAGGATGAATCAAAGCATTGCTAATTTGTACGATTTCTTTTAAAGGAGAAGGTAAAGAGTTAGCCAGCTTAGCTGCTGCAGATCCCATTTCAACAGCTGCGGCAGCCGAACTTTCATCATAATCCGCCATTTGTTCACTGGCAGCTTGCAATTCACCTGCAATGAAAATAACACCAACAATTAAGAACAAAGTTGTAAGGGCAATTTTGACAATAAGGTCTTTAGAACTTTGTTGATATATATAGTATGCAATAAACAGAAAATAAAAAAGCCCATTTTCCGTTCTAAATCCCCAGGTGATAAATGTTAGAATACCAAGAGAAATCAGTCCTAATATTGAGAATTTTTTTAATACAATCAAATATCCACACAAGAACAAAAAAGCAATATGGATATCTCTTACCATAATAATTGAGTAGTTAAATAATGGTGAACATAGCATAAAAACTAAAGCGTATTTAAAAGCTTTGTTTTTTTGAATGTACATGGTAAGAATCCTATATAGTAAAATGGATGATAAAGCTCCTAAAATATAATTAGTTTGAATGACCAACATAAAATTCGATCCATCGAAGAATTCATTTGCAAAATAGCAAATGGAACCTGCATAGAGAGGCTGAAATCTAAACTCTTTAACATAGTCGACGGTCATGGCATATTTATAAACACCACTTAAAGAGCCTGTTTGACCAGCCCACTCAGAATGCCTGGAAAATGTGTACTCATCGGGCTCTAACATTTGTCCGTATATGGTAAAATCAAAAAAGTGGAGCAACGCAACTATTGTATAGATGAAATATACAATTGAGAATAAATCAAATGCTTGTAAACTATATTTTTTCCTAATAGACATTGACAATAAAAATCCACTGATTATAGATACAATGCCAAATACTCCACAAGAAGTGGAGCTAGTTAAAACAAAAATGATAATAACAGAAAAAAAGGAAAAGAAAATTCCCATTTTGATACAACTTTATTATCTGGTTTTTAAATCAAAAAACATTTCTTCCCATTTGTCAACAATCTTTTCTACTTCGAAACGTTTTACGTTGACCATTGCATTCTTTGCCATTTCTTTTCGTTCTTCTTCATGACTCAGCATATAATCCATCGCTTCAGCTAATTTATCTATATTTTGATTTTCCACCAAAAGGCCATCCTCTCCATTTTTGATGATTTCATTAGGTCCACCAATCAAATCATAGCTCACGCAAGGGCACCCCATTGCCATTGCTTCTATTAATACCATACCAAAACCTTCAAGTTTTGAAGAGAGCACATACAATTTGTGAGACATCATTAATTTCTTTATATCTTTTCGGAAACCAAGAAAATTTATTTGATGTTCCACACCATGTTGCTGAGCTATAAGTTTTAACTCCATAAAATTTCTTTCATTTCCATTGCCTGCAATATCCAAACAACAGTTTGGGTACCTATCAGCTATTTTCGAAAAAGCAATAATTAAATTATCAAAGCCTTTCGTCTTATAGCGGTCTATGGAACCGCATGCAAAGATATTACTTCGTCCTTCATTTGTTTTAATAAACTCTTGATATGAAATTACTGGATAGGAAAGGGGGTTAGGCATCACTACGGTGTTATTCAATTTACCAGAAAGGTGTTTTTTGTCATATTCTGTCAATAATGTGACTCGGTCTGCTAATAGATTTGTAAAGATTCTCAAGTGATACTTGATGGCACTCAAAGGCAAAACAGTTCTATTAAAAGTTGCGTGTTCTGATGCGATGACTTTGATTCCACTACCCAAAAGCGAGGGAATAACAATCATGTTCAAGCCATACATGAAACAGATGGCGATGTCTGGTTTTTCTTGCTTAGCAACTTTTCGTATCTGTCTGCAAAGTGAGAGGAAATGGTAAAGACTATTGAATCCTTTAATGGAGTCAAAGCGATGATAAGAAGCAGAACGAATGTTGATACGTTTCACTCGTTCATCCACATCGTAGGCAAAAGGAATTTCCGTGTTTGTCACAAGACCAATTTCATGCCCTCTTTTTGCCAATTCATTGACAATATTGGCAAGGACGCGTTCTGCACCCCCGCCTTCCATATTGCCAATGTAAAATAGTAATTTCATCTTCATCAAATCTTGGGTGAGTTCTTACTTGATTTTGTAAATGACCTATAGTCTGCCATCAACGATTTGACGATCAAGCATACATTTCACGTCGAAAATTACATGTTGTTCCTTGAGTAAAGACAAGACATCTAGCTTTTCAAATTTTTTGTGTGCTACTGCTGCAATAGCAGCGTCAAACTTATCTGTTGGGAGAACATTCGTTACCTCAATACCATATTCTCTCTTGACAGTTGCTGGATTCGCCCAAGGGTCAAAAACTGAAATGTTTAAGTTATATTGTTTCAAGGCATTATAAATGTCTATCACTTTGGTGTTTCGCACATCAGGACAATTTTCCTTGAAGGTGAAACCCAAAATGAGAATGTTAGAGTTCAATACCTGAATACCCTTTCGGAGCATGTGTTTGATGGTTTCTGTTGCCACATACTCACCCATGCCATCATTCATGCGTCGTCCTGCAAGAATAATCTCCGGGTTATACCCATGCCGTTGAGCGCATTGTGCCAAATAATATGGATCAACACCGATGCAATGTCCACCTACTAATCCTGGTTTAAAAGGGAGAAAGTTCCATTTTGTGGAAGCGGCTTCTAAGACATCATTTGTGTCAATTCCCATCTTATTGAAGATTTTTGACAGTTCATTGACAAAAGCAATATTAATGTCTCTTTGAGAGTTTTCGATTACTTTTGCAGCTTCTGCTACTTTAATTGAAGGAGCTTTATGAGTTCCGGCTGTAATGACACTTGAATATACATTATTGATAATGTCTGCTATTTCTGGAGTTGATCCGGATGTAACTTTTTTAATATGTTCTACGGTGTGTTGCTTATCGCCGGGATTAATACGTTCAGGAGAATAACCTGCAAAGAAGTCCTCATTAAATCTTAGTCCCGACACCTTTTCAACAACGGGAATACATTCGTCTTCGGTTACTCCTGGATAAACAGTTGATTCATAAACCACAATGTCACCTTTACTGATGACTTTACCTACACTGGTACTTGCTCCATAGAGTGGAGTCAGATCAGGGTTGTTATCTGAATTAACAGGTGTCGGCACAGCAACTACGTAGAAATTGCATCCTTTGATGTCATCAAGATTTGCGGTGCAAACAAAACCATGATGGTTGATGGCATCCTGAAGCAGTTCGTCCGACACTTCTAATGTAGCATCATGCCCACTCATTAAATCATCTACACGTGCTTGGTTCATATCAAAACCGATAGTTTCATACTTCGTCGAAAATAAGCGAGCCAATGGCAGGCCAACGTAACCGAGTCCGATAACACAAATCTTTATTTCTTTCATATCTGACATTATTATATTTCTCTATTTCCTTTAACAAATATTTATTACTTTATTACACTTTGAACCATCCATTCTTGCGGAACAAATGGCCCTTCGTGCCATTCAAGGTCTTCTGTCCAATAGCCGGGACAATCATCATATCCATGATAACCAAAGCCATATCCCATTTCAACAATCATAGGAGTATCCCCTTTGAATACAAAATCAAATCCCAAGCATTGAGCTCTCAATTTTTTTGTCAGTTCGAAGGCAATAACTACGCATTCCTCAGGTATTTCAGACTTGTTATATAAGATAAACCCACTACCAGAAGCTCGGAAATCATTATCCCTAACAAGCCTCTTGATAGCAAAAGCTTTTCCATCAATAACAATTACACGAATATCATATTTATTATCAGGCACAAAATCTTGGAAATACACATATCCTTTTTCTGGAGCATGGAACTTTGCGAACTCTGGTTTGTATACAAACCTTACTACACCTTTTATAACGTCTTTTATATCAGTTTGCCCCAATTTGTATTTTCGCCAACGCTCCTTGATATTATCTATTGAAGAATATTGGGAGAAGCCTTTACCAAAAGCTCGCTTCACTAATTGACGTGCTTCCTTCTTAGTGTGAGCAAGTTTTACATTGCTTGAACCAGCCCCTCCACGAAGTTTGAAAACTTTTGGAAAATCTGTTTCGTTTACCCATTCTTCTGCTTCTGCCTTAGAATAAAAAGCATAAGAAGGAACTAATGGTGCTCCTATAGACTCCAACAGATATTTTTGTCCTACTTTATCATCAAAATGCCATGTGGTATAAAAATCAGGGAAGCATTTTATACCGGACATCTCTAACGAATAAATAAGTTGTTTAGCAAAAAGGGCGTCTTTATAGTTGGCATGGTGGTGATGCCACATAAAAGCATCACATCCTTTGATTTGCTCAACTATGTCACTTTTGTATGCATTAACTAACTTATATTCAATGCCTTTTTCTTCGCAATATTCAATCCAACGACCACTAAAGGATCCTGGACTATGATGAATTGCTATCTTCATGATTATTACTATTTTGACCTTTTATAATCTATGATTTCATCAAGATAATTAAAGCTATATCATGTTATAAAAGATTGTTTATTCGTATATACTTACAAGTTTTCCCAATACCATTTTGTGGCTTCCTTTAGGCCGTCCTTCATAGAGTACTTTGGCTGATAGCCAAGTAGATTCTTTGCCTTATCAATGCATGCCAAAGAATGTGGAATATCGCCTGCACGGTTAGGACCATGAACAGGTTCAATCTTACCAATTTCTGCATCAAATTCCGACAAATCTTCTTTCAGATATTGCACAAGCTGATTGAGCGTGGTGCGTTCTCCAAATGCCGTATTATATATTTGATTAACAGCGTTTGGGTTTGTTGTAGTCAATGCCAGCATATTCATCTGTATCACATTGTCAATATAAGTGAAGTCGCGGCTATATTCACCATCTCCATTAATGGTAGGAGCCTCATGAGCCATAAATTTCTTGACAAAGAGAGGAATCACAGCTGCGTATGCTCCATGTGGGTCTTGTCTGCGTCCAAAGACATTGAAGTATCGGAGACCTACATATTCAAATCCTTCATAAGTCCTAGCGAAGACATCGGCATAAAGTTCATCCACATATTTTGTGATGGCGTATGGAGATAGAGGTCTTCCAATCACGTCCTCCACCTTAGGCAATGTTTTACTGTCACCGTATGTAGAACTACTTGCAGCGAATACAAAACGCTTGACCCCTGCATCGCGAGAGGCAATGATCATATTCAGAAAACCACCAATATTCACGGCATTGGTTGTAGCAGGGTCTTTGATGGAACGTGGAACAGAACCAAGAGCTGCCTCATGAAGCACATACTCCATTCCATCGACAGCCTTTTGACAATCTTCCAAATTACGAATATCACCAACTTGCAATTGTAATGAGTGGGGGTACTGCTCAAAAAGTGGCAACAAGTTTTCAATATGCCCAGTTGCAAAATTGTCTAATACTCTTACTTCATGACCTTCACGAAGAAGAAATTCTGTTAAATTGGAACCAATAAATCCAGCTCCTCCTGTTACTAAAACTTTCATTTATAATACTTTTACTTGATAATTTAAATACTAAACATTTTTAATGAACTATTTATTTTTTTTCTATTTTCTTAATATCAGAAACTAACAACTTAGTGAATTTTTCTGCACCCAATTCATTTAAATGCGTACCATCTTTAAAATAATGTAAGTCATTTACAATCCTTGGGTCATGTCTATAATTGATAATATAAATATTTTTTTCCTTGCAGTAGTTGGTAATGAAAGAATTAAAAGACTCTGTCATATATTTAACGAGTACCGGGCTTAATGAAACGACAAGTAAAATATTGTTTTTTTTACATAAGTCCTCTATTTTTTCAAGATATTTTATTGGAATAGAGTCTGGATGATAGGGTGTTATTACTTTTTCTTCATTTCCCTTAATTTTATATGGTTTCCCGGTATAAGGCAATGGCTCATAACCATTAGAATGTGTATAAGGCAGAAGAGAATTCGTGATGGAGTGAAGAGGGGAGTTGTTTTGATAAAGACTAGAGTACATTAGTATTGAGTGCCATCTTCCTGCTACTTCGTCTGTAACTTCTTGAACATCGTTGTCAATCCAATAAAGTGGTGCTTCTTTTGAAATTCGATCTTTGTTCCAAGAGTCTTGAAGTAATGAATTTGCTAAATCATAAACTACATATTTAACAGGACCATTTTCTAATGACTTTTTAAGACATAAATAATGATAGTATGCCCCTGTTCCATCCATTCCATAATTGAAGACAGTACATTCCAAAGAATCCTCAAACACTTGACAATCATAATTATGATGAGCTGTAGATGCACCAAGGATGATACATTCAGCCGGATGTGCATTCATATATTTGAATTCTCTTATTAATGCAGTTTGAGCAAAATTCTCTTCTGTATATATGTGCTTGAAAAAGAATCTACAACAAACATCGACAATCGATACTCCTATTGTTACATATAAAAGATATAATAAAAACTTTCTCATGTCTAGAATTGGAAATAAATAAACTGACCACCATCAAATACTCCTAATAATAAAATAACAGATATTAGGAATATACTGGCCATAGAAAATAAAAGTAGGTGGTTTTTATTGTTAATTTTTATAATTTGATATTCTAAAAGAATATCACCTAGTAAAAGTATAAAAATACCTATGAAAGAATAAAATAAAGTCGTTTTATCTATAAATAGGGAGGAAAATAAAGTGGTTGAGATGGTTTTAAACACTATTATAGCATCAGATAAGTTATTAGCTCTGAAAAAAATCCAAGCTAAATTAACTATTATAAATGTGGATAATATTTTGCAGATTTTTTTTCCGATGTTTTTGGTTTCGCTCTTAACATTAAATATTTTTTCAAAAATAAGGCAAAAACCATGGATTGTTCCCCAAATTACAAATGTCCATGCAGCACCATGCCAAATACCACTAATGAAAAATGTTAGTAATAAATTTCTGTAGTTAACCAGTTTAGAACATCTACTACCTCCAAGAGGTATATAAACATAATCTCTAAGCCATGTTGAGAATGAAATATGCCATCTGTGCCAAAAATCCTTTACACTTGTAGAAAAATATGGGCGATGGAAATTGTCCATTAATTTAAATCCCATTATTCTTGCACAACCTATAGCTATATAGGTGTAGCCGGCAAAATCACAATATATTTGAATGCTAAATAGTATTGTGGCCAGAGCAAGTGAACTGCCTGAATGGTAATTAACATTGTTATATACGGAATCTACATATAGCCCAACTCTGTCTGCCACAACAAGTTTCATAAAATAACCCCATAGCATCATTAAGCATCCATTTATGGCAAAATCAGAAGAAAAAGAATGTTTTTTATAAAATTGTTGAAGTAAATTTGTTGAACGTTCTATAGGACCTGCAACTAATTGTGGAAAAAAAGATACAAATAATGCATACCGGAAAAAGTTTCTTTCAACCTTTACTTTTCCATAATACACATCAATAGAATACCCTAATGCTTGAAAAATATAAAATGAAATACCTACAGGCAGCAATACTTTGAACTCAGGAACATGCATGGATATACCTAACCACGACAAGATAATAGTGACATTTTCTGCAGCCCAATTGAAATATTTAAAAAAGAACAATATAGAGAGATTTAATATAATAGAAACAATTATATATGCTTTTTTATGGGAATGGTATCTTGCCATGCCAATAGAAGCGAAAAAGGTAATGAATGTGCTTGCAAATAGTAGCAATGCATAAGCAGGTTCCCAATTCATATAAAAATAATAACTGGATGCTAGTAAAAATAAATTTCTCCATTTTAATGTAGGTATCAAATAATAAATGATACATACAATAGGGAAAAAGATGAGAAAGGAGATAGAATTAAATAACATACTTAAAAATTTTGACTTGAATTGTAAACAAGATGTTTTTAACTTTAATCAGCGATAAAGTTCTTAATAAATCATGATAAATAATTATTGATCTTGTTCTAAAAATATATAATTATATTATTAATTTATGATATTTTGTGTGTATAGCTAGGAAACAATCTAATACACTTAAAACAAAATAGACTTCAGTTCTTCCAGTAGGCTTCCTTTTCCCCCTTTTCAAGTCCACTATATCCAGTGCCACCTTTTCCCGTATTATTCAAATGACGTTCTAAAGTCTTTATATGTTTGTATTCCGAAATTTTAAAAAACAGTTGATTCCTATGAGGTAGAACAGATAATATTAACATGATGGCCGCATAAAGATAAAGAAGTGTTTTGTAATAATCTGTCATATACGAGTCAGAGCTATTTTTGATTAAGACTTGAAAACATCAGTAAGGAATACAACAGACCATCAATATCATCAGTTTATTGTATTTGGAATATCCGATATTTTGTGTGTTTAGCAAGAAAACGATTTAACACACCAAAAACTAGAAAGGCTTCAAGTTTTCCTGCTGGTTTTCCCTTTTTCCCCTTTTCATTTCCACGCCAGGAACCCAATGCAAGGTGTTTGCAATAAGATTCAGTAGTAATTCTTGTTGGATCAAAACACCTTGATGGATAGATAACGATGCCTTCTTTACATTGTTGAATATGTTGTTCAAGAGGTCGATTGTCATATCCATACGGTTTTGCCATTTCCGACTGAATGTATGGCAGGAATACCATATTATATTTCATCCTAACAGGAAACGATTCAATCTTAGATATTTTGAAATGAATA
>Ga0247611_10008139_pt1 | contig 12988 bp, 8 predicted proteins | sample 177DNAGHGhighgp2_FD_192422 | JGI IMG/M metagenome (GOLD analysis project Ga0247611, IMG submission 192422) | Sheep rumen microbial communities from Palmerston North, Manawatu-Wanganui, New Zealand - 1770 DNA GHGhigh gp2 | ecosystem: Host-associated > Mammals > Digestive system > Stomach > Rumen ... | reverse complement strand
AAATGGTAGAAAGAAAAATGGATTAACATTTCCGGTAGCTACATTAGCTGCTATACTTGCGTTTGGGACTTTATTTGGTCCTAGAGATGTACAAGCTAAAATGGTTGAAAGGACAACTGTGCAAGATGCTCCGTCGGGAGATGAAGAAACTGATGATTTTGATGTAAAATTTGATGAAAAGATGCAAAAAGGTTTGTCAGAATTCTTGAAAGAAGGAGAGATTAATCCATCTACTGAGGAAGCAACTGATGAGAGTAAAGGTGCTGAAGAGAATAATGCAGTTGAAGAATCTGATTCAAAAGAAACTACTGTTGTAGAAGAAACGGCTCCTGCTACAAAAGAAACTATTGCTGCAGAGGAAACTGCTGCCGCAAGAGAAATCGCTGCTACAAAAGAAGATTCTAATTCGGAAGGTAAAAAGTATTATAAATATTACTTCGTTGATGGTTTAGAGTTCTTTGATGTTACTGATAAAAAGGATTATAGCATACCAGAAGGGAAAGTAACTATTTGGAAATATGAGAATGGGCAATGTATTTCTGAAGAAGTGGATTTTTCTACGGCTCAAAATGTACATATTGAATATTTGTTATATTTAGAAGACGTAGATGCTAGTATTGTAGATGAAAACTATACTGGAATTGCTCCTTTAGACTATTATGGACCAGGACGAGAAGTTAAGAATTATGGAGATGCTTCTAATGACGACGAAGTAAGAGAAAGAGCTACAATGGTTTGGAATGCTTTTCATAAAGTAAATGAAGAAGTTGGCGGCATAATGATGTTTGATGTAGATACAGGAAAAGAATATACTGTTGAAAAAATAATGGATATCATTAAATATATGAATGGTGCTTATGTAGCTAAGGATGGTGCAGAGGCAAAAAAGATTAACGATGACTGGATTAATTTTATGGTAGTGTTCTTAAACGATGGTAATTTAATAGAACATGTTACTTATCATTCTTATAGTGATGTTGTAACTGAAGATGATGTTAAAAAACATACTAATACTTTAGAAATGGTTGACTTAGGACATCTATTAATGGGAGATAGTGGTAATGGGCCTTTTATAGAGTGGCTAGGTGATCAAATTAAAGCAATGTATACAACTACCGATAGAGATGAAGCTATTAGAATATATAATGAAATATCTCTAGCATTAACTGCTGTTGTTGAAGGTAATGGATATGTTATTAATGGTGTTAATTATACTATTAAAAACTTTAGCGATGTTAATGACTTAGTATTTATTACGGAAGTTGAAATTGGTCAAGCTTTAAGAAACGCTTGGATGTTAGATGGATATGTTTTAAATAAAGATAACGTTGGAATTGACATTGTATTCTTTACTGATATATTAAATCAATTTAATCCTATATGTTCAGATAAGCTGGCAGAGGAATTAATAAAAAATGGTGTAGAGGGATATGAGGGTGTTGTAGTTGATAGTAATGGTGAATACCTAGATATTAGGAACTATGCATCAATTATGCAAATGAAAGAATATAATATGGCTTTAGCAAATGGTGAATATGGTATTAAATATTATCAAGATAATTATTTAGATTATTATGATGCCTATATTAAAGCATTAAATGGTGGTACTTATGAGGACGTATTAGAGTCTGAATATGTATATAAAAAGAAGAATTAGGAGGTTTTGGAAATGTACGATGAAAATGGAACTTACAGAATAGGTATTAACTGGAAGGATATAATTGTAAAGATTATATTAGTTATCTTATTTATTGTATTGCTTTTATGGTTATTTCCTAGAAATGATCTAGGCGTATTCTATGATAGTGTTTATACAAATAATATAAATACTATGAGAGATGCTGCTGAGAGATATTATACAGGAAATAGATTGCCAGCTACTGTTGGTGAATCTAAAGTTATGACTTTAAAAGAAATGATCGATAATAAGATGATCATTAGATTCACAGATAAAGATAAAAATTACTGTGATGAGAATGCTAGTAGTATTCAAGTAACAAAAAATGCTACAGACGATTATGTATTAAAAGTGCATTTGGTTTGTGGTAAAGATGATGATTACATACTTGAAACTTTATCAGGTAATGGATCAAATAATGGGGCTAATAATGGTTCTGAATCATCTAATGTAAAAGAAAGTGAAGATAAAACTGCAAATTCAAGTAGTCAAGATGATAAGGAATCTGGTACATCTACTGGAAGTGTTGCTGCTAATAGTAGCGATGATGTAGAAGTTGATTATAGTGGATGTACAAATGTAAAAGATGCTGATACTGGAAATTGTGCAATATATAAAACAGCTGTTACAATGTATCAACATAGAAAAGCTGTTTATTATACAAAAACAGTTTATAGTTGTCCTGCTGGATATATTCAAAATGGTACTAAATGTATAAAAGTAATAAAAGGTGCAACTATAGATGCAACACCAACTTATTCAAGTGGTGAAACTATAACTACCGATGCTTTAATAAATGGTGGTGGTCAAGTTACAGAATATGCTGATCCTATTAAAGTAGCAATTGGAACAGATTATGTTTGTGACGAAGGTTATACTAAGAATGGTACATTCTGTATTAAGTATACAGATGCTAATGAAAAACCTGGTAAAAGTTCATATAAATGTGACGAAGGTTATAACTTAGATGAAGATGGAGTTACTTGTAGAAAGACTTATACTGCTACTTATGATGAAGGTGCAAGTAAATATACTTGTCCAAATGATGGAGACTTAAGTGGAACAAATTGTGTTGTAACAAAAAATGCAACAGCTACTCCTTCTTATACATGTCCAAGTGGATATACACAAAATGGTTCAAGTTGTTATAAAGTTTATAGTGCAACTGCAAAAACAACATATACTTGTCCTAAAGGCGGAACTTTAAATGGAACAAAATGTGTGGTTGGTGGTTCTGATACTATAAACGCAACTGCAAAAACAACATATAGTTGTTCAAGTGGATCATTAAGTGGTAAGAATTGTACTACAAATAGTACAATAAATGCAACAGCTTCTTCAAAAAAGACTTGCTCAAGTGGATCTTTGGTAGGAAATAGTTGTGTTTCAACAACTACAATAAATGCAACATCTGGAATAAAATATAGCTGTTCAAGTGGATCATTAAGTGGTAAGAGTTGTATTAATACAACTACAATAAATGCGACAAGTAGTCAAAAATATGCATGTTCAAGTGGAACATTAAGTGGCAGAAATTGTATTACAAGTAGTACAATAAATGCAACAGCAAAAACAACATATAGTTGTTCAAGTGGATCGTTGAGTGGAACTAGTTGTATAAAATATTCAACTAAAGGAGCTTCTTCTCATACAGAATATTCTTCTTGGCATCATAGTGGAACTTATTACTACACATCAGCTTCTAAAGCTTATACTGGAGATACGTCAAAATTGGTATATAGTGGAGCTGTATCTGGAGCTTCTTGTGGATCTCCTTGTGGAAATTCAGGAATATGGTATAAATATTCATATTATACAAGAAGTAAGAGTACTAAAAAAACTTGTCCAAGTGGATATTCAAGAGATGGTTCAACTTGTACAAAGAAAACAACAACATCTGCTACTAAAAAGACAACATATAGTTGTCCAAGTGGATATACATTAAATGGAACAAAATGTACAAAACGAAATACAACTGCAGCAACTATAAAAACAGTTTATAGTTGTCCAAGTGGATATACATTAAATGGAACAAAATGTTCTAAAAAGACTACGACTGCAGCAACAGGTAAAACTGTTTATAGTTGTCCAAGTGGATATACATTAAATGGAACAAAATGTTCTAAATCAACTAAAACAACACCAACATCAAAGACAACTTATACATGTCCAAGTGGATATAAACAAAACGGAACAAAATGTACAAAATCAGGATCAACTCCTGCAAAAGCAAAAACAACTTATACATGTCCAAGTGGATATACATTAAATGGAACAAAATGTACAAAAGGTACAACTACATCATATGATGCAACTGCAAAAGTAGAATATAGTTGTTCAGAGGGAGTTCTTCAAGGAAAAGAATGTAAAGTAACTATTAAAGCTACAGAAAAAACATCATATAGTTGTCCTGCAGGATACTCACAAAATGGAACAAAATGTACATGGACTTATGTGGCAACAAAAGAAGAAGGCCAAGGTGCTTATACATGTCCAAATGGTGGAGTGTTATCTGATAAAACTTGTATAATTACTAAGCCAGCTGACGAAGTAACTGGTGAGAAAACTTATGAATGCCCAGAAGGATCATCATTAGAAGATGGTAAATGTGTATACAAGGTTCAAGCTACTGCTAAAGTGGCATATGGTTATACTTGTCCAGATGGATATACTAAGAGTGGTGAAGGTGAATCAACTGTATGTTCTAAACTTGTTAATAAAGAAGGAATATACTATTGTGAAGATTCTTCAGCAATCTTAAATGGAGATAAATGTTTAAAAAATGTTGATGGTCAAATTACTGGTTATACTTGCCCAGATGGATATGATTTAAATGGAAAACTTTGTACAAAAGATACTACAGAAGTAATTGATGCAATTGCTTCAACTAAAACAACAACTTCTTACAAGTATATGTGGAGTGAAAAATCTTATGTAGAATGTTGGGAGTTTACTGGTAGAACTAAGACTATAACAAAGAATTATACTGCTGGTCAAAGATAGTAAAAAAGGATTAAATAAAATAATCCTTTTTTTTGCATTATTATATAAACTGTATGTGTTTTAAAATATTAAATTTATTACTATAATATATTAATGATTTTGGTATTATATTATTAATGAAATTTATGGTTAAGTGGGTGTAATAATGAATAATATAAAAGTTCTTAGGGAAAAAAGAAATATTACGCAAATAAGATTAAGTACTGGTATAGATGTTTCTCAAGAAACAATTAGCGCTTATGAATCAGGAAGAGCAAATCCTAGCGCAGATACTTTAATAAGAATAGCTGATTTTCTTAATACTTCTACAGATTATTTGCTTGGAAGAATAGAAAATGATATGTCTATAAAGCAAATAATCAATGAAAAAGTTGATGAGGATATAGATAGGTTATTGGGTAATTATTCTTTACTAAGTAATAGCCAGAAAAAGGATTTATTATGGTATAGTGAAGTTTTAAAGGATAAAGACATATAAAAAGTAGGTTATAAAAACCTACTTTAAAATTGCCTTAATTTAGTTTATTTCCGCATTGTTGGCAAAAGTTTCCACCATTTGTTGGAGTGCCACAATTAGGGCAGAATTTTGCTCCCGCAACAGCTCCAGCAGCCATTCCGTTTTGTGCTTGAGCTTGAGCATTTTGGTTGGCAGCATTCATAGCAGCTCCTCCGGCTCCTTGAGCCATGTTTAATCCAGCAAATCCCATCATAGCGCCATTTTCATTTCCAGCAGCTGTTTTCATAGCATCAGCAGTAGCAGAAGCTAATAAGCCAGATTGTAAGTTGGCATTGGAGAATATGTTAGCATCATCAATTTTGCTAATTCTTTCCATGGATTTTTCTGTAACGTTAATATCTCCCATAGAAACGTCTGTTACAATTAAACCATATTTTTCTTTCCAACTCTTAGAAAGGACTTCGTTCATTTGATCTGATAGATCTGAACCATAAAGACCTATATCTCCGAAAGATACTTTTTTAATACGCATTACTTCAGTAATAGCTTTTGTTAGTTGTTCTGAAAATTCTGCTTTAAATTGATCTCCGACAACTTCGTCAAAGGTTACTTCGTCTTTTGGATTTGCTCCAATAACTGTATTTACTAATATAATAGGATCATCTACTTTATATGCAAAGTTTCCAAAGAAAGTAACTTCTAGAATACCATATTTTTCATCAGTAATTTTTTTAGGTTGTGGAGAACCGAATTTGTTGCCAGTTACATTTAGTAAATTTACATAATACACTCTTTGGTCTCTTGCTGTTTGGCCGCCAAATGTAAAACGACTTCCGATAGTTTTAAATGTGTCGATTATTCCTTTTCCAAGACCGCCTGTAAAAATACTAGGTTCTGAACTTGTATCATAAATGTATTCACCAGGTTCGGCTGAGAATTCTGCAACTTTACCATTGTCAACAAGCATCATTGCCCATCCTTGAGGTATTGCTATTTTTGAACCATTAGATATAACCCCTGGACTTGGTTTAGAATTACCTTCTCCATGACTAACTACTCCTCTAGCAATTAGTACGTTTTTATCATCTGCTTGTGGGCATGTGACGAACTCTTTAAATTGATCGCCAAGAGCCGTAGTTGCTGATGATGTTAATGCTTTAATTAATCCCATAATTTCCCTCCAATATCATAATATAGCATTATATATTTGTTGCTTAACATAATTATATAATTTTAAAAAAACATTTTCAAGGAAAGGTTTATATAACTTGATAATATGTTTATAATTTGTTATCATTATTTATAATAAAGGGTGATAGTTATGGAGAGGAAGTTACTTTGGGTATTGTGTGCTTTATCTATTTTTACTTTTACTACCTCTTTATTTTCCTCTTTGTTGATTTTTTTTAATGATAATAATCATACTAAGGTTAATGCTAATTCGGTTGTTAATAAAAAAACAAGATATAAAAAAAGTATGATTGTTTTTGAAAATGGAAATAGGGTTGATTTAAGGAATATTGGTAGTGGCTTTGAAAAAAACTATCAATTTAGTGTTACAAATGATAATTCGGATATAATTGATTATAGGATTCAATGGTCTGGAACATATACTGATTGGAATACTAGTGATTATCAATTTCTTTTATATGCTTTAAGTTGCGATAATGGGGTATTTTTAGATAATCAAAATATGCCTTTAACTAATGAAAAAAAAGATATTATTTCTTCATTAAAAGTTAATTCTAATAAAACAGTAGTTTGTGATATAAAAATAAAATATAAAGCTAGCTATATAGAACAAACAAATAATATGTTTATATCTGATATAGATGTGTTTATTAATGGTTAGGACGTGTTGTTATGGAGAAACAAAATGGACTTTCTAAGCAGAATAGTATTTTTTTGAATTTTTATAAAAATGAAAAAAAGATGAAGATGTTTCTTTTGTTAATAATAATAATTGTTATTATATCTTCTTCTTTATTGTCTTTGGCTTTTTCTTATAAATCATATAACAAAATAAAAAAGTATATGAACGAATATAATAATAAAGAGTCTGAAAGTTTATCTTATGAAACTTTAGTTGTTTCTTATTCTAATGGTAGTTTGCTAAATTGTAATGAAAATGGATGCGGTAGTACTACTATTCATTTAGAAAATATAGGTGCCGATAATATTTTATGTAATATTGCTTTGGTAGATGTTGATGGGGATAATGATAATTATAATTATTTTGTAAATTTTGATAATAAAGTTATTAGTAATAAAGCCCCCAATAATAATATTGTAGTTTTTGATAATATAGAGATTAAACCTGGTGAAATGAAGGAATATGAGTTGTCTTTAAATAGCATTGATGGAGCTATACATGGTAATTATCAAATGAAGCTTCAAATAAACATGGATGATGATAAAAGTATTTTTTTAGAATAGTTGTATTTTTTATTTGGTTAAATTATAATAAAAAAGAATAGAAGGGTATTGTTAATGGCCGAAAAAGTTAGGAATAAAAGTACTTTGTTAGGGAAATTATTAAAAATACTATTTAATATAGTAATTTTTTTGGTGTGTGTAATTGCCTTTGTTTTAATAGCATATGTATTTTTAGCTCAAATTCATAAAGATGATAATAACTATAAGCCTTCTATATCTTTTTATACAATAGTTAGTCCTAGTATGAATCCAGTTATAAAAGTTTATGATGTTGTTGTTAATATTAAACCAAGTGGACCTGAAGATATTGAAATAGGGGATATAATTACTTATGTTTCAACAAATTCAACTTCAGAAGGTATGACTATTACTCATAGAGTTGTTGCCATTACTAAGACTGAAAATGGTAATTATGAATATCAAACACAAGGAGATAACAATAGTGAACCTGATGGTGTTTTGGTAACGTATGATAATGTAATAGGAAAAGAAATAATGATTATTCCTAAACTAGGAAAAATCCAATTTCTATTAGCTAATAAAAAAAGTTGGCTTTTGTTATTATTAATACCTGTTATGATTTTTGTTTTTAAGGATATTTATGATTTGATTGAATTGTTTGGCTTAAGAAGAAAAGTTGATGATATCACAGGATATATAGAGGAACCAGCGCGTGTAAGAAAAAATGAGTTAGAAATTAAACAAAAGGAAATATTAAAAAGAGAATTATCTATTCATGCAGTTCGTGAAGATGCTTTAGTTCGTAAACCGACAGAAAGTGAAGGATTTTTAGAACCTTATTCTGAAAGTGTTATTGAAGTAGGGAAGAGTATTGATTCTGATAAAAAAGAAGAAAGACCTGCAACAATGAAAATTGTAAAACCGGTTAAAATAGAGGGAGAAGAGATTAGACCTAATACTGATGATGAAGAATTCAATAAGAAAGTTCAGGAATTGAAACCGGTTGTATCTTCTATAGAAGTTTTAGATACAGACGAGTTGACCACTAAAATTAAAGATTATGATGATAAAGTTTCTAAATTAAATGAAATGTTGAATGATTTAGAAAAAATGAAGATTAATAAAGAAAAGGAAATTAGTGTAGAGAAAGAAAGAGTAAATCGTGAAATAATTATTGAAAAGGAAAAAGCCAAGAAAGAAATAGAGGCTGAAAGAGCTAAAGTAAAAGAAGAATTGCAAACAGCTAAAGAACAAGCTAGTAATAAAGATATTAAAAGTAATACAAAGAAAATTGTTGATAGTTATTTGATTGGAAGAAAAATAAAGGTTGTTGGATCGGAAGAAACAAAGAATAGAAGGAAGAAAAGAGTTTCTAATGATAAAAAGATTTTATTAGGAAAAAAGAAAACTAATATTAATTCTAGGTTAGTAATTGAAAAGCCAAAAGTTGAAGATTTGCCTAAAATTAAAGATGATGTTGTACAAAAAAAGGTTGTAGAAGAAAAAGTTAAAAGTACTCCTATTATCAATAATAGGGAGTTAAATCTCAAAAACAATCAAACAAGTAAAAAGAAAAAATCTTTATCTACTGAAGATGTAATATTAAGAGAATTAAATACGATTAATAAAAAAGATGATAAAGATTTGATATTTAATCCTAAATTGGTTAAAAAAGTTGATGTAAATAAGAAAAAACAGGAGGAAAAAAAGCCTGAAAAAAAGAGAGGCTTAATTTACATAGCTAAAAGGGAAAAAGTAAAAAAATAAGGGAAATTAATGATTTACATTAATTTCTCTTTTTGTTATAATATTATATATAGTAGGCTTAGGCGAGGTGTTTTTAATATGGCAGAAAGAATTATTGATGGAACTGAGAATAATATATTTAATCTATTATGTAATTTGGCTGATTCGGAGAATAGCATTGCTTTAGATGCTGCAAATAAAGAAATTGAAGATTTGAATTCTCAAATTGAAGATATAAGTGAGAGAATTAGTTCTGTTACGTCTGAATTAGAAGAAACAAAAGAACAAGAAGGAATTATGGAAAAAGGACCTGCAGCTTTTTCTAGTTTTGTTGACGAATTTAATAAAAATACTTTGCTAGTTAGCTATTTTCATATATTAGGTTATGATAACTATTTAAGTAATCCTGTTGCTTCTCACGAGGAAGAACAAAGAACTAGTGCAAAATATGATGAGATTGTAAATAAAATTGATTCTTTATCAAAAGAATTAGAGGAGTTAGAAAACGAAAGTTTAATGTTAAATAATAAATTGGAAAATGATAATAAAATATTGGGGAATATTAAATTTTTTACAGAGAGAATTAAACTTTTAATTGATGCTTCTATAAGTGGTAATGGTTCATATACTAAAGATTATGTAATTGAGACGTTATCTTATTTCCAAGATGTATGTAAGGAATTTGGTATTATTTTTCCTAGTAATTATATTGATTCTGGTTCAATGGCCATCTTTTTTCCAAACTTCCCAGGAAAAGAATTTGTTGAGGTTGTTAACCAATATAGAGAAGGTAATATAGGTGAATTAACGTATACTGGTGAAGGAGATACACCATCTATAGATAATACTTCAAAAGATATAAAAGATGATTTGTTTAATATTTCTGTTGATTCTTTGGCTTCTACTGAGGAGGAAGTTGGCTCTCAAGAAAAAAATCATGGGGAAGCGAATTCTTCCGATGAAGAAATAGTATTTAGCGTTCCTATAGATGATGAGGAGGATGTTCCAACTGTTGATCAAGCTGAAAAATATCAAGACGAAAAAATAATTGACTTTTCTACTGGCGAGGAAAAAACATCTAAAGAAACTTCTTCAGAAGCTGCAGAACCTGTAAGTATAATTGATGAAATTGAACCAACAGTAAGCGAGCCTAAATTAGTAGATGAAGAGTATTCACCTGATGTTGATAAAGTAATTGATTTGCAAGATGTATTTGCTAGAATGCAAGCTTCAATAGATCGTGGGTATGCATCTATTAAAATGATGGAGGAAACTGAAAAGCCGAATAAGTTTGGCTTAGACGATTCTTTAATAAGTGAAGAATTAAATAGTTTGTTAAAGAGTGCGGATGCCAATGTGGTAAAAAATAATATTGATAATTTAGAAGCTTTAAATATAGATAAAAACTATTTTTATGTAGTAAATGATGGATATTCTATTTTGGTTGATGCAGATTTAGTTAATAAGATTAATTATTTGAGAGGTAAAAAGATACCTGAGAAGTCAGTTAAGAATGCTGTGATATCTGGTTATTTAAGAGGTAGTCTTGAAAGTATTAAAGCTGGTATAATTGACTTAGAAAATAGCGAATATGGATTTGATAAAAAGTATTTGCCACTACTTAAATATGGTGTACAACCATTCTTTGATTCTATTGATTATTTGAAGAAGAGTGGGATTGAACCAGATGAATCTGAGATTCAAACTTTCTTAGTTATTCTATCTAAGTTTTATAAAAATATAGAATTAGATACTGAAGTTTTAAAAGATTATAGTGTTGGAGCTCTTAGATCTAATGGTAAATTTGAATTGGGTTATGGCAAGAAAACTCCAAAGCAATTGGTTGAATTCTTAGATGCTGTTATTGAACATGGGGAAGAAGATTTGATTAATAATGTTCCTGAGGTGCTCTCTATGAACTTAGATACTGTACTTAAGAGATTATGGTATGTTAAATCTAATGGAATTGATTATAAGGAAGGAACAGTATATGCTGATTATATTATTAAACCAGGTTTATTTAATAGAGAGTTTAATAATCCTGAATTAGGTGAAATAAAATCTTGTGAAGAATGTAATAAGCTTTTAGACGCTTCATTAAATAATGATTTATGTTCAATATTTATGGAAGTACTTGATAAATTTTATGCTGATAGTAGAAGCTATAAATCTGTTGAGTTAAATGAAGAACAACAAGGAATATATGAAAAGCTTAAAGATATGCTTGAGAGTTTGTTTGGCGCTAGTTTAGTAAGTAAAAATGCTTATGATATTCAAGGTACTATAATATCAAGAAATAAGTTTGAAAGAAATCTAAGTTGTTTGGTTTGTACTTTGAATGATAATGGTGAAGATTTGCTTTCTGAAGCAAAAGAAATTCTATTAGTATCAGCGTTATATAATTCAAGAAGACCTGAGGAAATGATGCTAAAAATACCTCAAGAAATACAAGAGGAATCAGTTAGTATGGGAGGTATGGCTGCGTAATGATGAACGAGAATAAAAAGGAAGTTTTATTCATTAAAGATCTTGGTTTAGATGATGAACATATAAAAGAAGTAAAAGCTATTTTTGATAGTGAGACTTTTAATATTATTAATGAAAATATTGAAACAGTATATACTAATATTAGCTTTTTAAAAAATTTGGGAGTATCAAATTATCAAGATGCTTTTCTTAGGTTTTATAATATGTTTTTGATAGAACCATCTTCTTTTGAAGAAATATTTCAAAAATATGATAAAGAAGATTTAATAGCTAAGTTAGAAAAAAATGTGGCTATAATGGAACATTTATAAGAAGTACATTTGTACTTCTTTTATTTTTTATATAATGTTATAATACGAAAGAGGTGCAGCGATGAATTATTTAGAAGAATTAAATGATAAACAAATAGAAGCAGTTATTCATGTTGATGGCCCTTGTTTGGTTTTAGCCGGAGCTGGGTCTGGTAAGACTAAAGTTCTTACTACAAGGATTGCTAGATTGATAGATTATGGAATTCCATCATATAATATATTAGCAATAACTTTTACTAATAAAGCAGCTAAAGAAATGAAGGATAGATTAGAAAGAATTGTCCCTGGCAATTATGCTTTTGTTGGTACGTTTCACTCACTTGGTGTTAGAATTTTAAGAGAAAATGCAAGTGTGTTAGGTTATGATAAGAATTATTCGATAATTGATAGTGATGATGTTTTATCTATTATTAAAAAAATAATGAAAGAAAAGACATATATATCTAAAGATATTACACCATCATATGTTAGAAATAAAATTAGTAGTATAAAAAACGATATGTTATCAGATAATGAAATAGATAATTATTTTTCGTCTGGAAATGATTCAATAGTAAAGGATATTTATTATGAATATCAAGCTATATTAAGGAAAAATAATTCTGTAGATTTTGATGATTTATTATTATTACCTGTAAAGCTTTTTATGGAACATAAGGATGTATTAGAAAGCTATCAAGATAAATATAAATATATATTAGTAGATGAGTATCAGGATACTAATGAAGTACAATATAAATTGTCTAAATTATTAGCTAGTAAATATAAAAATATATTTGTTGTAGGTGATCCTGATCAATCTATTTATATGTTTAGAGGGGCTAATTTTAGAAACATATTGAATTTTGAAAGAGATTATAAAAATGCAAAGGTTATTCCATTGGAGGAAAACTATAGGTCTACTAATAA